>Ga0208904_1000154_pt1 | contig 59670 bp, 66 predicted proteins | sample AntAceMetag02UKB_FD_184774 | JGI IMG/M metagenome (GOLD analysis project Ga0208904, IMG submission 184774) | Saline lake microbial communities from Ace Lake, Antarctica - Antarctic Ace Lake Metagenome 02UKB (SPAdes) (version 2) | ecosystem: Environmental > Aquatic > Non-marine Saline and...
ACAAACTATGCAAAACTTAAAACAAGCTGAGAGAAATCAAGATAAAATTTTAATAGACAAGTATTTAAAATTATGCCAAGATATTTCACAGTCCTTGAATCAATCCTTAAATTAATTATTTTTTAATATTTTTATCATTAAATTTCTTTTATATGCCTCAATCTAAAAAACCTATCACCAAAAAGACTGTTAAAAAAACATCTAAAAAACCGGTGATTAAAAAAAACAAAGTAGCAACAACTAAAAAAACTAAAGTTGTTAAACCTAAAAAACAGCTTAAGAAAAAACCAGTTGTTAAAAAAAATAGTTCTAAATCAAAAGTTACTAAACAAAAAACTAAGCTTAAAAAACCACTTGAAACAAAAAAGAAAAAAACCACTCGAGGCCCTAAAACCATTACGGGGGCTAAGATTGTGGTTGGAGAGATAAATGCCAAAGTATCGGGTTTAATTGTCAAAGGTCGTCAACGAGGATTTGTGACTTACAATGAATTATTAAAAAACTTTCCCGCCATTGAAAATGATATTATTTTTCTTGAAGATTTGTATGCTCAATTTGAAGAAGCGGGAATAGATGTGATCGAGGAAGGGGGATTGCTTGATGATGATACAAGCCAAGCCCCTAAATTTAAAAGTGGTTATGGCGGTGAGTCTTCTTTAGATTCTGTGCAGATGTATTTAAAAGAAATAGGTAGACATAAATTATTAACAGGAGTAGAAGAACGGGAATTAGCTAAGCGAATTTTAGAGGGAGATGAAGAGGCTAAAAAGACGTTAGCTAATGCTAACTTACGTTTGGTTGTTTCAATCGCTAAAAAATATATTGGCCGTAGTTCAGATTTAACCTTACTGGATTTAATCCAAGAAGGTAATTTAGGTTTGTTTAAAGCCGTGGAAAAATTTGATTTTCGAAAAGGTTTTAAATTTTCGACTTATGCCACTTGGTGGATTAGACAAGCGGTCACTCGAGCTTTAGCCGATCAATCACGAACAATTAGAATCCCTGTTCACATGGTTGAAACGATTGCTAAATATAAACAAGTAGTTAGACGTTTGTCTCAAGATTTAGGTCGTGAACCATTACCGCCAGAAATAGCGACTGAGATGGGGATAGAAGTTGAAAAAGTTCATATGATTGAAAAAATAGATCAAAATACGGCTTCGCTTGATCGCTCAAGTGACGATGATGACGAGAGGTCTAGTTTGGGTGATTTTGTGGCCGATGATCGAATTGCGCCACCAGATCAAGATGTCTCACGACGAATTTTGCGTGATCAAATTCAAGAAATTTTAGATGATTTAACCCCTAAAGAAAGAAAAATTTTAGAAATGCGCCATGGACTCGATGATGGAGTAATGAGAACCTTAGAAGAAGTCGGACGTGAGTTTGGGGTGACTAGAGAAAGAATCAGACAAATTGAAGCCAAAGCCCATGAAAAAATTAGATTACACGATAAAGCTAATCGGTTAATGGGTTATTAATAAATAACGTAATTAGTTAAAAATAAAAACCCAGAAATTATTCTGGGTTTTTATTTTTAACAGTCAGTTCGATTATTATTGTCCGCTTAAAGCCTCGATATTTTTAACATACAAACGATTAATATCAGAAGCTAAATCTTGGATTACGGGATCAGCTTCATTAATTGAACCATCTTGCATCGCTTTAAATATAGCAATTGGAGTCCCGTCTTTATAAGTAGCGATAACAAAAGGTGTGCCGTCGGCCCCGATTGCTATAGCGTCATCATAATCACTTAAAACTTTAGTTAAAGTTTGCTCTTCAGTTAAACAAGTATTAAAGGCAGTAACATCTAAACCTAAAGTGCTAGCAATTTCTGGCAAAATAGCTAAATCTAAACCATCGTTTGAAGTTGTAATGGTAAAAATTTGATCAATATATTGCCAAAAAATATTATTACCACCTTGAACCCTAGCACATTCAGAGGCAACGGCTTCGGTAGTGGCTTTGGCGTGAAGTTCACTTAAGGGAAAATGACGATAGACCCAACGAATGTCTGACCGTTCGGCGATTAAATCATTCATCGTTAGATGAAAGACCTTACAGAAAGGACATTCGAGATCAGAGTATTCAATAATTGTAAGTTCACCATTTGGGTTACCGGCAATATTATCAGTTTTAGTTACTGGTTCGAAATTATCGATTAAGACCTGGTTAGCTAAAATGTTAGTTTTAGCTGATTTAGGTTCTTGAACTTCGCCATAAAAAATGGCTCCAGCAATGACAACTCCCGCTAAAATAATAGCGATTGGGGTTGCATATGAGGCTGGACTTTTAGTTTCTTCAGACATAAATTAAAAAATTATTAATAAATTTAGGTTGTTTCATTGTAGCAATTTTTAGGGTTGGGGACAAATAACTATTATCTTGATGAATTTTAATTTATGATAAAGAGATGTTTAGTAATTTGAGTCGAAAATTTTGGTCTACTTTTAATGCTTATTTTTGGTTACGCTTAGGTTTGGCAACAACATTTTTTTTGATTGGTTATGCTACTATTTTAAATCCGCTAGCAATTCGAGGTGAGTGGTTAAATCAGTTGCCTGATTATTTTGATTTATTATTTAATATTTTTCCGACTGAAGTTTATCTACGTTTGATCGGTATTATTGAATTGGTAGTAGCGGTTTTATTGGGAGCGTGGTTTTTGCCGAAGCGAACTGTTTTTTGGGCTGGCCTAATTGGTACGATAGATATTTTAACTTTAGTTTTAGTTTTTGGTTTTAATTTTGATTCAGCTTTTTATATTGGAATTTTAGGAGCAATGATTGCAATTTCTTTATTTTACAATAAAAGATATAGTTCTTAAATTTAGCGAATCTTTGCTCCGTTCTTTAAATTAGTGATAGGGGCAATTAAGGCTAATTTTTCAAGGTCACTACCCGCTAGAAGCATACCTTCACTAACGTGATTCATTAGAGTGCGAGGTTTTAAGTTGGCTACCACTATTACTTGTTGATTGATTAAATCGTTTGGTTCATAAACTAATTTTAAACCAGCGATTATTTGTCGCGGATTTTCTTCACCTAAATCAATTTGTAATTTAAGTAATTTGTCTGATTCAGTTAAAGCCTCAGCTGAAATGATGGTTCCTACTTTTAGTTCTATTTTAGCAAAATCTTCATAATCAATTACATTGTCTAACATATTTTTTAAGTTTAATTTTTAATTATGGATGGGATGATATATGACCCTTGTCTAATTACTTCTAATTTATCATGGTTAGTTAATTTGACTATAGTAGACGGTTTATTGATTAAAGGTTCTATATCACTTTTTACATAACCACTAACGGTTTGATTAAAATATTTTTCGGCTTGTATGATAGTGGTTGCTTCGGGTTTTTTGTGAGGGTTGGCACTAGGAGCAAGTAAGGGTCCAGTTGTTTTTATTAAATTTAACAATTCTGGTTTCGCGGGTAACCTGAAAGCTAAAGAATTATTTTGCGGATTAAGTTCCGGATAATTTTTGGCTAATTCAGGATTATGTAAGATAACACTAACCGGACCAGGCCATAATGCTTGTAAAATATTTTCTTCTCGCTTAGTTAAATTAAAATTAAATAATTTTAAATCATTTATCTTGCTAATTAAAATAATATAAGCTTTATCGGTTGGCCTTTGTTTTATTTGATTAAGTAAGGTAACTGATTTTTTATTTAAAGCTTGACCAACTAAACCATAAATAGTGTCAGTTGGCAGAACGACGATTTGGCCAGTTTTAATAATTTTTTCGGCTTCAGTCCAGGTGAGCGTCATGGTTTGAGTAAATGACGACTAATGAACAAACTAAGCCCTAAGCCAAAAGCTAAACATAATAAATAGTAAACTAAAAGTTCACTAAAAGAGATTAAATTATCAAACTCTAATAGAGTTAAAGTTAATAAAAAATACCAAGAAATAAATAAACTAAGACAACCAGCGATACCGGCATTATATAAATCGTCGATGTCATTTTCGCTTTCTTCGCTTTTATTAATTAATAAAGGAGTTAAAATAATACTAATTAAAATACTACTTAAAACAATTAAAGCTAAAACAAATATTTTTGCTAAAAATGAATCTGTTTGATTGTAAGTATCAGGTTGTGATAAATATAGGCCGACACCACTGATACTAATGGTAATTATACCTAACCAATTAATTTGAGAAATTGTTTTTAAAATATCTTGCTTAGTTCCCGAGTCAGCTAATGATTTAATAAATTTGATATAAAGAATAGTGTAGATAGTAGAGGTTCCAACCCCAACTGCAAGGCTGATGGTTAAAGCAGTCATAATCCAAGATCGATAATTTTGCAAGATATCAAATAAAGAAAAATCAATTTGAATAATAGTGGCAATGAAAATAATTACAGAAAATAAAGCCGAAGTTAAACACCAAATACACCACTCTCTTATAGCTAAGGTTTGAACTAAAATTAAATAAATGGAAAATAAAACCGCACCAGTCGTGAAAGCTAGTAAGCCGGTGGTAAGTCCAGCTCCAGGATTTTCGGCCAGCAATAAAAACCAACCATAAACTATAACCAAAAGTCCGTAATAACTAACCCCCATTAATTCAAGCGGAATACCAAAAAGTTGAGAGAATTGACTATTGACTACTTTTTCACAATCAGAACCAAAGAAGCAAACTAATTTTTTAGCTTGACGTTTTTTAAACCAAATATTAAGAGCGAGGAAAAAACCAGCTAAAGCAAAAATAAAAATAACAATATCGTAATTCATCGTTTGATTATAACATGATTAATTATTCCTTCTAAGCTTAAATTTTCTTTAATTTTTTAGCTAAGTTTTCGGTTTCTTGTAATAAAACTTCTATTTCTTTTAGGCCACGGCGAAAAAATTTAGGATCAGCAATATCAATTCCTAAGTCTTTAAAAATTACAGCTGGAGTTTTAGCTTCACCAGTGCGTAAAAATTCTTTCACTTGAGAAATAAATTTAGGATCGGCTTTAACTTTAGCTTGTAAAGATTTCGAAATTAAGAGGCCAGAAGCATAAGAGTAAACATAAAAGAAACTTCGAAAATGGCTCCAGTGCACCCACCAATTAGCTGAGCCAGGGGATTGGATAACCGCCTCACCCATATAAGCGCTCATATGATGAGTAAATATTTGACCAATTTCTTCTTTGGCGACGTAACCCTTCTGGCGAAAAGTTTGATGGAGTTCTTGTTCAAATCGGTAAGCTGCTACTTGGCGGATGATGGTGGACACTTCGTCGTTTAATTTAAACATCATTAAAGATAATTTTAATTTATCGTCGGCTTCAACTAATAGTCGTTGTAAAACAAAGTCTTCGACAAAAGTACTAGCGACTTCGGCGGTGACCATGGGAGTGCCAAAATAAAGTTCTGATTGAGTTTCTTTCATTAATTCATTGTTTAGACCGTGACCCACTTCATGAGCTAAGGTTAAAACATCCATTAATTCATTAGTGTGGTTTAGTAAGATATAAGTTGGCGAAGTTTTTAAATTATGAGCACAAAAAGCCCCGCCCGATTTACCTTGTTTCGGATAAACATCAATTTGTCGATTGGTAATAAATTTTTGAAAATAACGATCGAAATCTGGGTCTAAATTACGTAATACTTCACCGACCAATTTAACAGAGTCTGAAAATGAATATTCTTTAGTTAGGACACCATAGGGGACATTGCGTTCGTGATAGAGTAATTTATCTTGTTTAAATAATTTTGCTTTTAAAGCGTAATATTTTTGACTAAGAGTATAAGCTTTAGTTACTTCTTTTAATAAAGTATCTACGACTTTAGTGTCGATGTCATCACTTAAATGGCGACTAGTATCAGGTCGAGGTAGGCCTCGTAATTCATCATTAATTTTTTTGTTAAGTAAAATAGCGTTAATTTCAGCTTCAGCCACATCAACTTGGCGATTTAAAATATCATTAAAAGCAATAACAGCTTTATCTCGAATTTTTTTCTGACGATTAGCGGTTAAGCTGGTAATTTCTGACAATGGTAAATTTTCTAATTTGCCACTTCGATTGTAAACTAGTCTTGTTTCTTTAGCTAAGAGGGAAGATAACATATTGACCCATTGGCTGTGGGCTGGAGCGCTTTTTAAATTCATAATTTTTTCTTCTGGTTCAGAGAGTAGATATTTAGCATCATCAAAAACTCGTTTTAGCCAACGCTGATAAGGGGCCAAAATTTTAGCTTGCAAAAATTTACTTTGTTTAGTTTTTTTGACTTTAGCTAATCTTAAAGTAAAAAATTGGCTATCGTTTTCAATTTTGGTCCCTAGATCATTTAATTTGTTCATTTCTGCTTTTAATTTGGGGTCGTTTTCGTCTAAAGCTTGTTTTAATGAAAAGTAGTAACCAATATCACCCAAAACACCACCATTTGTAAGCCAAGTGTTATAATCATCCAGCGCTTCTTTTAAGACTTCGGTGTTAGTTAAGTAATCAGTTCGATCTTTCCATTTATCGATAAACCTGTAACTATTTTTTTTATATCTAGCAATATCAAGCTTAATTTGGGGATCATTGTCATTTTTATATAATAAAGATAGATCCCAAGTGGTGTTTTTGGTTTTATTTTTAGCCATAGTATTTGGCAGTATAGCAATTTAAAACTAGTATTTCTAGTCTTTAATTTAAGTGATATTTTTGCATTTTTTAGGAGTTTTGGTATGATGAATTTGTTCTTTTATAAATAAATATTCCGCGGTACCCGCCTGCCATCGACTGCCGTCGAAGACAATGGCGGGCAGGCCTGCCTGCCGGTAGGCAGGGCTCAGTTGGCGGAGTGAGAAGCGAAAACTTGAAGCTTCGCAAGGCCGGAACGCGACGGCGTGAGGCGGGATCGCGCAATTTTTCAGCCGAAAAATATGGGTGATGTCGACTGACCCAGTCGATCGCTCTTGTAAAAATTATTCTGATCATCAATTATGGTGATTAGATAGTTCTTATAAAATATATTCCGCGGTAGCTCAGTTGGTAGAGCGGTCGACTGTATAGTTATATGCAGCTCTTTTAGGAAACTAAAAGATGAATAACGAGGTGAATTGTTCTCAATTTGATTAATCAAATTGAGAATGCCGTAGTAAATTTATTTTACTATTGGTACTGGAAACCCCAATGGGGCAATCAGCAGCCAAGTCCCGATCACAGTAGAGGGAAAGGTTCAGAGACTATCCTTTTTAGGAGTACTCTCCGAAAATATCGGAGGGGAAGCGCCTCGCATCTAAGTGGTTAACCATATGATGATGATATAGTCCACCCCTAGAAGTAATTTTAGGATAAGTGTAATCGATTGGTCGCAGGTTCGAGTCCTGCCCGCGGAGCAAAATTTAAGACGCCCTTGTGGCGTTTTAATTTTGCTCCGCGGGAGAAAGTGCTGGGGGCACTTTCGTCAGGACTCGAAAAGCGGTTTGAGATATTTTCAATCCGCCTTGGGCGGAGCAGAAAATATCCAAACGCTGCACCGTTCATGTAATGAAAGAGTCCTGCCCGCGGAGCAAAGTAGGACTATCAGCTAGTTCTAACACTAAATTGAATGGAGAAACCATTGAAAACTCTAGTTTTTTTCCATCTACAACAGGGTTCTGAAGTAGGAACTTTAAAAATGCTCTTTTTTGCATTGGTTCAGAACAGTTTTCAAAAATACTTCTAGCTCTTCTTGCTACAGATATGACTGTAGATACTGTAGTTTGGTATTCATAATCAGCTTCTCTGTGCAAAGAAAGTTCTGCTTCAAGTGTCTGTAATTTGTCAGCATACTCTTGATGCTTTTTGTCATAGTTATCCTTAGTAATTCATCCGAGAATTAGTTATCGAGATGAGTGGTTTGTGGATGATATTGAACGCAAACTTTTTGTTTCTTCTTGGGATAGCGTTAAAGAGTGGATGGAGTTTAATTTTTTTGACGCGCTTTGGGTTAATCGTCCATCGGCAAATCAAAAAAGCAAGAATGTTCTTAATCAATTGAAATTAGCTTCGTCTTTTGGTATTAAAATTCCAGATACTCTTTTTACTAATAATTTAGAAGAGCTCTTGGATTTTGCTACTAATGAGATAGTGGTTATTAAGCAGGGTAATCTTGGTATACATCTTGAGAAGAAATGCATTCTTACTTCTGTAATTAATGTTTCTTCTATAGATTCAAATACATTACAGGGATGTCCTTGTTTATTTCAAAAATACATCCCAAAGAAGTATGAGTTGAGGGTACATGTTATTGGTGACAAGGTTCTTACTTGTAAAATAGATTCACAAGCAAGTGAACAAACTCGTGTTGATTGGAGAAACTATGACCTTGATAATACTCCCCATACCATTTATAGACTTGATAAATCAACAGAAATGGTGTGTGTAAATATTGTCAAAAAATTAGGTCTTGAGTTTGGAGTTATTGATTTGATTATCTCCCCTCAAGATGAAGTGATATTTTTGGAATGTAATGCACAGGGTCATTGGGCGTGGATAGAAGATATGACTAATCTTCCTATTACCAAAACCTTATGCGAACATCTTCTTAACGGCTCGATTTAATATCGAGCCGTTTTTTAATTAAAGAGATAATTTGGGCTTGATCTTTTTTATTTTTAAATTCATGTGTTGCTGTAGGTAAAATTTTATAATGAGAATGTGGTATATATTGATGATATTGATTAGCGATTTTATATCCTCCTCGACCAGCTCCAAAAATATCAATAATTTGTGTTTGAATTTTTTTTGAAACTGTTCTGAAACTCGGGATAGTTTTCAGGGAGGCTATAAAGTTTGATGAAAGTTTAATTTTATATAAACCATCATCATAAAAATATACATTGTTATATTTTTTTAGATTAGATCTGACAATATTGGATATTTCTAGAGATGGATCTAAAAGTATCAATGGCTTATTGGTTGAAATATGTATGACGGTATATGCACCTAAACTGTGAGCTATAATTATTTCTGGTTTAATCGTATTAATAAAACTTTGTGTTTGTTTAATAGTTAAATCAAAAGATTCAGTTCCAAATTTATCTATTGAAAAAGGCGCTAAATAATGACATTTAACATCAGAGGATAGTTCTTCTTTTAGATGCTGAAAAAGTAAGTTTTTTTGATCTTCAAATAGTCCAAGAATATAGACAATATTTTTTTTCATATTATTATCTTACCATTGTATAATTTGGAATAACATATAATATGAAATTAAAAAATTACAGCAAAGAAGATGAAGAGCAAGTCAAAAGTATCTTTGCTCAATATTGGACCGACCCAGAGTTCTTGAGTGAATTATCAGAAAATTTAAATTCCACCGATTGCAATTTTTATGTGGCCGATAAAGATGGAGAGATTGTTGGTGTAGTAGGTATAAGAAAAGCTCCAGATTTTCTTAAAAAGGAGGCAGATACCGATAAGCCAGCGGAGTTGTATGTAATCGCTTCCAAAATAAAGACTGAGGGGATTGGAAGTTTATTGGTAAAAAAGATGATTGAAGTTGCTAAAGAGCTAAGTTTTACAGAAATTATTGGTTATAGCCCTGAAACCCACAATAGTTCTTGGCGATTTTATGAAAGTTTAGGCTTTGCTCAAGGGGGTATTGTTAAAGACCCAGATGATAGCTATCCTGGGATGATTTGGAAAAAAATTATCTAATATTAGTTTTTAAGTTGTAATTTTTGATAATCACTAAAAATACTGAATTCTTCAATTTCCCTTTTTATTTTAATCCAATTAAGAGTTCTCTTTCGACAGGCTCAAGATAAATTAACTTGCCCAGCAAGGGGAGCCCTAAAAAATATCGCCTAACAAGGCGGTATTTTTGTATATTGGGGGCGAGGATACGAACCTTTCCTGTACTTTATTTTCAAAATGTTGTAGAAATACAAATAGAAAAACCTTTGGAAAGGAGGTATTCAATATGATCGACATGAAAGATTTAGTTTATTTATTGTATGCAAACAATTCTTGCTACGTGTTGCTTTCTGAGGAAATGCCCGAAGGAGTTGGAATCGATCTCAAGAAAGGGGAATGGATTTTTGAGGGGCGGTCTCGCAAGATCGGGAGTGAGGAACGTTCTTGTGAGAGAGGTTCTCGTTGGGGAATAATCGGAGTATATGATCGAACAGTTTTTGATCATTTGCAAGCTTTGGTTGCGGATGCTCGAGACGCAGTATACGATCACGGTAGTCTTGTTGGAGAATAAGTTCTTTTGTGTAAAGGATCGCTCAGGTGTTTATCTGGGCGGTTTTCTTTTATTTTAAATAGGTTCTCCTTCGAATTCCTCAGGATAAATAACTTCATCCACCCAGCGGAGCATTGTAAAGAAAAGTAAAGTATTTCAAATGTGTTTAGACATTACCATAATGTATTGACAAAATAATCTATATAGTATATACTCTAATTTAGAACCTTAAGAAAGGAGGCACATCATGACGATGCGACGGGGACCGCCCACGCACGCGTCCGCAACAATGCGGGCGATATCAAGACTATTTTATAGAAATATAGAATAGTCTTTTCTTTTTATGTACTCATACAGGTTTTAACTTTTTCCACAATCTCAAATTTTTTCATCTCAAACTCAATTTTCCTCCAATCAGTGGTTCTTCTACTTCGCTGAAGTTTTACAAGATACATCGACCTTCTTCAGTAGGAGTCAATGTGAATCAAGATAAAGTATTTAAACGCTTTACAAAATTTAGCAAAAGTGGTAATAATTTAAATAGAATAACCTTGAAAGGAGGTGATTAAGATGTCAAAGCACACTGAGCGCGAAATGTGCTATAAGTGTCGTGGCGATGGTCATATTGAAGAGACTAAGGTCTTTGGATCTTGTCCTAAATGTGACGGAAATGGTTGGGTCAGTTCATTTTTAGGGGGTGAAAATGTTTGTAGTAAATGTGACGGTAGAGGTAAATTAACCCAGATATCTCATTGTTCATGTCCTGAATGTTCTGGCCATGGTTACCATATTCGTGTGGTCGACGATAATTCTTCGGACGATACTTCGGAGTATAGTGGACCTTATTCGTAGCCCATTATGAGTTTTATAACCACTTAGTATATATTAGTTATACTAAGTGGTTTTTATATGATTGAAACATTTAGATTTGTATAGATAAAAAGTTGAAATTATTTTTCTAGGTAAATTTTGAAAATAGTATATACTTAGTCAATATGGCAAAAAGAATAACTGGTTTAGACAAAAAAAAGACAACTCGATCTAAAAAAACAGCTAAGCGCTTACAAATTAAGCGTGAGATGTTGGCAAAGAAAAATAAGTAGTTAGTCTTTTGTAAATAGGGTAAATTTATTATTTTAAAAATTAATTTATGACTAATAAATTTGAATCAAGTAATCAATCTGACTTAGAAAAGAAGGATGTTTTTGGTGACGCTCAATCATTCGAAGATATTTATAAAATGATTGAAGAGAGAGATGGTCTTGAGACTTCTAATGGACATCAAGACGCAGAAATGGCAAAGAATATAGCTAGAGTTTTTGAATTATCTGATCAATTTTTACATTTTATTAGTAATCAAGAAGGGCTAAGAGACGTGGTTGTAAAAATTAAATTAGCTCAAAAAAAAGAATTAGAAGAATTATTGACTAAAATTTTTGAAAAAAAATAATTTTTTAACAAAATTTAAAATTTTAAAACTAACATCCGGTCTAGCTATCGGAACTGGATTAATTTTAGTTAGCGGTGGTGTTTGGGGTATTTTTTTTACTTATACTAATGTCGCTCAAGAAAATATTATTACTTCAAGTGATGCCTCATTACCTAATCAACCTGTCCGAGGGCCTATAACTCTAAAAGCCCAATCAGAAATTATTAGACAGCATGTTTTGGGGTCTACTGATGGTTTAACTTATTCAGACTTACCAAGGGAAATAAGTATAACGGACAATGATGGAAAATCACGATTAATATCTAATCCTGATCGGGATTTATGGGTGACGGCGATTACTTTGATGACGGCTTTAAATTTAGCCATTATTACTTACTTATTTTCTGGCTTAGTAATTTTATTAGGCTTGATTTCAATTTGGACTGGTTTTGTTTTTAGACTTTTGGGACAGAAAAAGTAAATTTAAATTAGTTTTTTGTTATACTGAATTTATATGAAAATTACTGAAGAGTTATTAAATGATAGTTACCTAACAGACGCTTATCGGGCTAGTTGTAATTTACTCAAACAATTAAGCACTGAAGACGGTTTTATTGCTTCAGCTGAAAACAAGGCAAATTATAAAAGAATTTGGAGTAGAGACGGTGTGATTGCTGGGCTAGCATCTTTATTGACTGATGATGAAGAGCTGATTAATAGTTTTAAATTAACTTTAAATACTTTAAAAAGATTTCAGGATCATACTGGTCGGATTGCGAGTAATATCGATGTTGCAACTAATGAGGTCAGTTTTGGAACTACTGTGGGCCGAATTGACGCTACTTTATGGTATGTAATTGGTGTCTGTCAGTATCGACTTAAAACCAGTGATGAAGTATTTTGGTCCGAATTTAAGCCATCGGTTGACCGAGCGTTATTTTATCTAGAATGTTTAGAGTTAAATGGTCGGGGATTAATACATATTCCACCGGGTGGTGATTGGGCAGATGAATATATTAATCATGGTTATGTTTTGTTTGATCAAATGCTTTATTTTATTGCTAATCAATTATATGGTCAGATTGATAATGATGAAGAAAAATTAAAGAAAAGTCAGTATTTAGCTAATTTAATTAGAGTTAATTATTTTCCTAAATCAGAAAATTTAGATAATCCTTTTGTTTATCATCAAGCCATTTTCAAGCAAGCATTAAAAGAATACCAGCCACCAATTCCGGTAACTTATTTTACTAGTCATAGTGTTAGATATCATTTAGATAACTTTGCTAATAGTTTATTACTTTTAGCTGATTTATTAGATCCGGCTGATGAAAAAATGATTGCTGATGTTTTAAATAATTTAATCTCAGATTCAAATCAACCTATCTTACCAGCTTTTCATCCGGTGATTACCGAAGGAGATCCTTTTTGGCCTCGCTTGCTTAATAATTATCTCTATCAATTCAAAAATGAACCTTATCATTTTCATAATGGTGGTCGTTGGCCTTTAGTCCACGGTTTTTTCTTGTCGGCTTTAGATAAAGAAGGGCTAAAAGGTTTATTAGATTTGGCTAAAGTTTTAAAGCGAGACAATTTTATTTTTCCTGAATATTATATTGGTAATACTGGCAAGCCGGCTGGAACTTTAGGTTTATCTTTTTCGGCTTCTGGTTTTATCATTGCTTATCAAGCGGTGCTTAATAAGCGTTTACCATTTTCATTAAAGATTTAAAAATGAATTTTTTATTAGCAACAGATTTAGATCGAACCTTACTACCAAATGGTAAAGAGCCTGATGAAGAAGGTAGTTTAGAAAAACTATTGTCTATTTTAGCAGTCAAGAATATGGCCCTAACTTATGTCACGGGTCGAAACTTGCGATTAGTTAAAGAAGCGATGTCTGAATTCACTTTAGCGACTCCAGATTATTTAATTAGTGAGGTAGGTACGATGGTTTATATTTGGGATCAAAATGAATTTAAGCTTCATCCAGAGTGGCTAGGTTACCTTAAAGCTAAAGCTTTAACCTGGGAGCGAGACAAGTTAGAAAAAATTATTTTAACTAATTTAAGTGGACAAGGGGTTTTGCAAGAAGGGGAATTTCAAAATGATTATAAAATAAGTTTTTATATTAATGAAAGTGATTTTGAAATTTGTAAAACTAAATTAGCTGAATTATCAATTTTGACAGATATGGACGCTGAATTAATTTTTAGTTTTGATCCCTTAAAACAAGCGGGCTTATTAGATGTTTTACCTAGGGTGGCCACTAAAGTAACGGCGTTAGAATTTTTACGATCAGATTTGGGATTAAGCTTAAATGAAGTGGTTTACTGTGGCGATTCAGGAAACGATGTTTTGCCTTTGTCTTTTGGTTATAAAGCGATTGTTGTTAATAACGCTCATTTAGATACAAAAAAAATTGTAAAAGATATCGTTCAAGAAAAACAAATTAGTGATCAAGTTTATTTTGCTTCAGGGGCTAGTTATGGTAATGGTAATTATAGCTCGGGAATTTTAGAAGGTTTGAATTATTTTGGATTAATTTAGGTTAAAAAATATTTGATTTAAAAAGCCCCCAACCTAGATTTGATCTAAGTTGGGGGCGGGAGTCTCAATTTTTGCTAGTGCTTAGCCAATTGGCTTTGCACTTCCTCTTGCCCGCCGCGATAGATATCGCCGATCCTCTCGAGGAATTCTTTCTTTACCCGTAGGGGTTTGAAAAAAGTCTCTTCGAGGGCAACATCGAGAGTTTGCTCAATGTCCTTGGATTCGGGGCTTTTGGGAATCCCTTTAAGCCATTTGGCTTGGAATTCTGTTTGCCTCAAACGCCAAGGCAAAGAATTTTTGCCTTCCAGACCCTCAATTACTCGAAGGGCCTGCTGTCCAATTTCAGTCTTGGACAGAAAAATCCTCTGGTCTTTATCCTCCGGATACCAGAGGGCCTGGAGAATGTCTGACCTTAACCAACCAAGGTCGGAGACCTCGGTCTCGAGAATAAACTTCTCGAGCTCGTTCATCTGAACGACGAGCTTCAAGGCCGGCAGATTCTCTGCCTCGACAAAAAGCAAGCACAAATCCTCGGCTTCCGCTTCGGCTTTTTCTTCCGCCGAAGGGGTGGTGGAAAAAAGCATCCACCCCACGCTGGTGATCGCCAATAATGATGTTGTCACCATTATCGCGATCCATTTTCGTTTGGAGGAAAGTCTCATGATCCAGTCCTTTCGGGTTGTGGAGATCAAAGTTGCCGCATAAATTACTAACATACTATTATTATTTGTCAACTTGAAAAATCAGGATTATTTTTAGGTAGATTGATAAAATTAGGTTTAAAATTTGTCAAAAAATAAGAAAAACTGTTATGATGGTTTATAATCATTAAATTAATCAATATGAAAAATATTATTATTTTTGTTTTGGTGCTAGGAATTGTCGTTGGTTTAGTTTATTTAGTTTGGCCTCAGTCGGTGGCTGAAGAAAAAGCAATTAATCAAACAACAGATTTAACAACTAATAATTTAATTAAGACTAATATGAGTCATCTTATTACTTTAAAAACTAATCAAGGAGAAATCAAATTTACCACTTATGATACTGACGCTCCCGCCACAGTTAAAAACTTTATCACTTTGGCTAGTAAAGGATTTTATGATGGAGTGATTTTTCATCGAGTTATTCCTGGATTTATGATTCAAGGTGGCGATCCGACGGGTACTGGTATGGGTGGCCCAGGTTATACTTTTGCAGACGAACTTAATCCCGAAACCGAATCTTATAAACAAGGTTATAAAAAAGGCGTAGTAGCGATGGCTAACGCTGGACCAAATACTAACGGTAGTCAATTTTTTATTATGGTGGCCGACATGCCTCTACCTAATAGCTATACCATTTTTGGTGAAGTGGTAGGCGGTCAAGATATAGCAGACACTATATCACAAGTAGAAACTGACTCTAATGACAAACCTTTAAAAGAAATAGTGATCGAAAAAGTATTAATTGAAACTAAGTAAATTATTTTAGTTTTTAGAGATTTAATGCTTAAATAAGTGAATGATAAAAACAAGCTATGATTTAATTGTGATTGGCGGCGGGCCAGCTGGTATGATGGCAGTAGGAACGGCGGCTAGATTGGGTAAAAAGGTACTTTTATTAGAAAAAAATCCAGCTTTAGGTCAAAAATTAAGTATTACTGGTGGTGGACGATGTAATATTACTAATGAGGATTTTGATTTGCGTCATTTTTTAAAAAAATATGGTCAAGCGGAGAAATTTTTATATTCACCGTTTTCTCAGTTTGGGGTTAAATCAACTTTCGATTTTTTTGAAAATCTTAAATTACCACTAGTGACAGAAGCCAGAAACCGAGTTTTTCCCGCTAGTCAAAAAGCTAGTGATGTAGTGAAGGTGATGATTAAATATCTGAGACATAAAAATGTCACAGTTTTAAATAATTGTGAAGTGACTAAAATTATTGCTAATCATAATCAGAAAAAAATAATGTCAGTTAAAACGACTCAAGGTGATTTTGAGGCGACTAATTTTATCATAGCGACTGGTGGTGCCTCGTATCCTGAAACTGGTTCAACGGGAGATGGTTTTAGGTGGCTTACCGAATTAGGTCATAAGATTAAAAAACCTAGTCCTAATATTGTACCACTTAAGGTTAAAGAACAATGGGTGAAAAATCTAGCCGGCACTTCATTGTCTTTTATGAAAATAACTTTTTATGTAGATGGTCAAAAACAATTTACTAAGACAGGAAAAGTTTTGTTCACCCATTTTGGTTTATCGGGACCGTTAATTTTAAATTTAGCTCATAAGGTGGCTGATTTACTCCAAGTTGGTGAAGTGACGGCAAGTGTTGATTGTTACCCTGATACTAATATTAAAGCGGTGGAAAAAAATATTTTAAAAATATTTGATCAGAATAAAAATAAGGATTTTAAAAATATTATTCCCGATATAGTGCCGGCTGGCTTAAGTTCGGTTTTGCTTGATTTAGATATCGGACCTGACTTAGACACTAAAGTTCACAGTATCTCTAAAGATAAGCGCCAAGAAATTGTTAATTTACTTAAAAAAATACCAATCACTATTACAGGCTTAATGGGTTTGGATAAAGCGGTGGTGTCTGATGGGGGAATCAGTTTGGCCGAGATTGAAACTAAAACGATGAAATCAAAATTATTTGATAATTTGTATTTGACAGGTGATATTTTGGATATTAATCGACCGTCTGGGGGTTATTCTTTGCAATTATGTTGGACTACGGGTTATGTAGCTGGATTGTTAAATTAAAAATTGTAATTTAATAACTAGGGCTAGGGGATAAATGGGTTTATAAAAAGCTAAAAAAGTTAGATAATTAAATTAAGATTATTAATTAATTTTTATTTTATGGATTTAACAATCTTTTTAACTCAAGTAGTCGGAATTTATTTAGTGTTAATGGGTTTAATTTTTAGCTTACGACGACGAGCCATGATACCAGCTATGGTTGATTTAATAAAAAATAAAGCGGTGATTTATGTGGTGGCTGTTATCGAATTAATTGCTGGTTTGTCTTTAGTGATTGCTCATAATGTTTGGGTTTGGAATTATCCGGTGATTATTACTTTAGTCGGCTGGATGATGATTATTGAGTCGTTATCATATTTAGTTTTGCCTTATAGCTTGCTTCGACGAATATTTAAATCAGTTAATACTAATAGTTGGTATATCGGTGGTGGTGTAGGGTCTATTATTTTAGGTTTATATATGATCGTTCGTGGTTTTGGATTAATGTAATAAATTAAAAATTATTTGATTTTAGTGATTTTTAGTTTGGTAAACTTATGCTACAATGATTTTTATCATGAGAAATAAAGATATTTTGATTTTTAGCTTGATTATTGTTGGTTTTGGGTTAGCTGGCGTTTTTTGGTGGCTTTATTTTGAAGCTAATAATAATTTACAGTTAGTTGTTGATCAAGCCCAAAGTATAAAAAAGACAGACGATCTTAAAATTAGTGAGTTGACTGATAATATTAGTCGATTGGAAACTAAAAGAGATGAATTACAAGCTGATTTAGAATTTGAACAAGAGCGAGTTAATAATTTAGCTGAAGAAATTAAGGATGCCACGGGAGTGGTCAAAGTGTTAGATAAATTAAGTAAAACTGATGAAGAATTATTGCAAAAGTATTCGAAAGTTTATTTTTTAAACGAGCATTACTTACCACCATCTCTAACCGCTATTCCCGATGAATATTATTTTACTGGGCGTGATAATTTACAAGTTCAGTCTAAAGTTTGGCCGTATTTAGAAGATTTATTAGAAGACGCCAAAGACGACGATATTGATTTGCGGATTATTTCAGCCTATAGATCATTTGGTGAACAATCTGTTCTTAAGGCTAATTATAAGATAACTTATGGTTCGGGAGCTAACACTTTCTCAGCTGATCAGGGTTACTCTGAACATCAACTTGGGACTACGGTAGATTTTGCTAGTGCTGATCAGACTGTGGCTTTTAATGGTTTTGAGACCACCGAGGCTTATAAGTGGCTTTTAGATAATGCGTATAAGTATGGTTTTGTGTTGTCTTATCCTGAAAATAATACTTATTATCAATTTGAACCTTGGCACTGGCGATTTGTCGGCGAAGATTTAGCTCGGGACTTACATCAAGATGATAAGAATTTTTATGACTTAGACCAGAGAAAAATTAATGAATATTTAGTTGATATTTTTGATTAAAATATTATGTGGCCTAAGAGAGAGATAAAAAACTTACCTCAACCACCAACTTTATGGTCGGCTTTAGGAGTTGGAGTAGTGGTTTTATCGTTAGCGATCGGTACTGGTGAATTAATTTTATGGCCTTATTTAGTGTCTCAATTTGGATTAGGAATAATGTGGGGGGCACTACTTGGTTTTACTTTTCAATATATTTTAAATCAAGAAATCGGTCGATTGACTTTAGCAACCGGTGAAAGCTTTTTTACGGCTTCAGCGCGACTGGTCTTTTGGTTGCCAATCGTTTGGCTGGTGTTTGCTATTTTACTTTATGTTTGGCCTGGTTGGGCTGGAGCTTTAGGTACTATTATGGTGGCTTTAACCGGAGTCGGAGACTTTAAATTATGGGCTTGGTTCTGTCTGATTTTGGTTTTATTTATTACCTTAGTTGGGCGATCGGCTTATCAAGTTTTAGAATTAGCCGTTAAAATTTTAGCGCCAATTTTTATTATTTTATTAGTGATTGTTAGTTTTTATAATTTAGACTTTAATAATTTTTTAGACCTTGGCCGAGGGATGATTAATTTTGGCTGGTGGCCTGTTGGTTTAAAGCCAGAAGTTTTTTTGGCGGCAATTGTTTTTTCGGGCACCGGAGGCTTACTTAATGTTGGAATTTCTTTATGGTATCGAGATAAAGCTTTAGGGATGGGTAAATACGCTGGACGGATTACTAACCCTTTAAATGGTAAAGAAGAAGCAGTAGCTGTTTCGGGGTTTACTTTTTTGGATACTGATATTGAGAATATGATTAGGTGGAAAAAGTGGTGGCGTTATTTAGTGTTTGATCAAGGAGTATTATTTTGGGGTTTAGGCTTATTTAGTGTTTCGCTTTTAGCTTTAAATGCGGAAGCTATTTTAGGGACAACTGGATCAGTACCTGAGGGGATCGAAGTAGTGGTAATGCAAGCTAATATTTTTGGTGAAGTCTGGGGTAGTCTAGGCTCTAAGGTCTTTTTAGTAATGGTTTTAGTAATGCTTTTTTCGACTATGTGGACCATTCTTGATGCCTTTACTAGAATTATGTCTGATATTATTTATACTAACGCGCGAGCAGGTCAACTTAAGTTTATGTTTAAAATATTTAAAAATATCTCGATTCACCGTCTGTATTATGGGTTATTTGTTTCGATCGTCATTATTAATATGATTTTAATCCCTTTTAATCAACCATTTCAATTTTTAATTTTAAGTTCAGTCTTAGGGGGTATAGCGATGGCTATTTATACCCCTTTACTTATTTGGCATAATAATACTAAGTTACCAAAATTAATCAGACCAAGTTTAATCACTAATTTTTTAATGATTTGTGCTTGGCTATTTTATGCCGGTTTTAGTTTATGGTTAATTTTAGATTTGATTAATTTAGTTTAAAAGTAATTACATTTTACGACTATCATAAGCCCAATGGAGTAGAGCTTGTCTTTGCCGAGGGCGACAAGAAAAATCTTGAATTCGACAATTCTTTTTTATTGCACCAGCGTGTCTGGCAAATGCTCGCCAACGTTTAATTTGTCTGGAGTCCTCTTTGTCTAGGCGACGACCCAAGTAATAACGACAATACCACTCGAACCAACCTCGAGGATCAGCTTGATTGATCCAACCTTTTTGTTGCCAAACTTTAAGTGGCTGACTAGCGTTAACTTTAAAGTAATTTAAATTGGCATCTCGTTTTTCGGGTGACAATTTAGCTTGAGTGAACCAATCGGTTGGAAATTCTTTTTGACAATCAGTCATGTATTTGCCACCAAAAATACCAAGTTTTAGCATTTGTTTAGGACTTAAATCAGGTTTAAATTTCGGGTCAAAATTTTTACCCATTGGTTCTTGTAAATAATAACGATATCCCTTTTGCATCTTATCGTTTGCGATTATATATTTTGGTTTTTGGGCTGGCATAAGTAAATCATATCATTAATTTAAATTCCTAAAAACCAGACTTAAAATATAATTTTATTGTCCCCAAAACTCTATATGCTAATATATAAATATATTATGCTAGAAAAACCTAAAAAAAACACAATCCACGAACAAACCTCAGATACACCATCTACTTCAAGTGGTAAGCTAGAAATAACAAAAGACACAAATCTTGATCAGACAACCAAAATATTAACTAATCTAATAGAAGGTATTCAAGATGGTGAAGGAGTAAACAGAGAGGATGTAAACAAACTAAAGAAAGCTTTGGACAATATAGAGGTAAACCTAGGACCTTACCCTTTTCCTGTAACGAGACTAATTAACTTAAGTAAAGAAGAGTTAGAGAGTCAAGCTATGATCTTACAAGAGATTTATCAAGGTAATTTTTCTAATTTAAATCAATTAAAAATCATTACCCCTCTAATCTCTAAACAGTTGGAGAAAGTTAACGGGGATCTTGATCTCGAAAGCCTAACCTCCGCCGAGGGTTTAACCCTACCACAGACGGTTGGTGGAGATCTTGATCTTTTTAACCTAACCTCCGCTCTTGGTTTAACCCTACCACAGACGGTTGGTGGAGATCTTGATCTTTTTAACCTAACCTCCGCTCTTGGTTTAACCTTACCGCAGACGGTTAATGGATATCTTAGTCTTCACAGCCTAACCTCCGCCGCCGGTTTAACTCTACCGCAGACGGTTGGCGGAGATCTTGATCTTTTTAACCTAACCTCCGCTCTTGGTTTAACCTTACCGCAGACGGTTAATGGATATCTTAGTCTTCACAGCCTAACCTCCGCTCTTGGTTTAACCTTACCGCAGACGGTTAATGGATATCTTAGTCTTCGCAGCCTAACCTCCGCCGCCGGTTTAACTCTACCGCCGGCGGTTGGCGAAAATATTTACCTCTTTAGCTTAACCCCAGAAGAAATCCAAAAATTAAAAGAAGATAGACCAGATTTAGCTGGTAAAATAAAGAAAAAATATTAAATATATTATGCTAGAAAAACCCCCAAAAAATATAATTAATCTATATTTAAAAACTATAAATAGATAATGATAAACAATAAATTATTTTTTATTAAATTAGCATTTTTGATTATAGTTTTATTTATTTTTGGATTTGGAGTTTACAGACAATGGTTGATTAAGCCTGATCAAGATTTAATCACTAATCGTCAATTATTAAAAATAATGATGAATAAACTTAAAATTAAAGAGGATTTATCGTTAGGAAATTGGGTAGAAGATATTTCTGGTCAAAATAATTTAAACACAAATCAAGATGAGTAATGCTAAGCGTTTTATTGGTAACTATGATTTAAATCAAGAGGAAGTAATAATCACTTCGCCGGAGGTGCTTAAAAAAATAAAACAAGTTTTACGATTGAGGGTCGGAGATTATATAAAAATAGTCGATCAAATTAAGGGTGATGAAGCTAAGGGTCAATTAATAAAATTAACGAAAGAACAAGCGATTATTAAAATAAATTCACCAATCAAGAAAAGTGAAACTACTAAGCCTAGGATTACTTTATATTGTGCTGTTTTGAAGAAAGATAATTTTGAATTAGTGGTTCAAAAAACAACCGAACTAGGCGTAAGTAAAATAGTACCTCTAATAACTAAGCATACAATTAAACAATCTTTGCGACTCGACCGATTAGAAAAAATAGCTCAAGGTGCTTCCGAGCAATCAGGGCGTAAAAATATTCCAGAAATTATATCACCTAGCGATTTTACAGAAGCTGTTACTTTAACTTGCAAAGATTTGCATATTTTATTTGAGCCTGGGGGAGAAGGCTTATTAACTTGGCTTAAAGATTATAAACAAAGTAAATCAAATCAAAATTTATCTCTATGGATCGGCCCAGAAGGTGGTTTTTCGTCTATTGAAAAAGAGTTGATGATCGGTAGAGGTTGGAAAACTTTATCTTTATCTTCTCAAGTTTTGCGCGCCGAAACAGCTGCTATAGTTGGAATGTTTATAGTTTCGTTAGTAGATTAAGTGCGAGCTTTAGTTTGGTAGTCCAAGTAAAGTAGATATTTCACCGGATAAACCAGTAGCATCACCTTCTATTCCGGTAGCATTACCTGATAAATTAGAAATATTACCTGATAGGTTGGTGGTATTACCTGATAGGTTTGAAGCATTGCCAATTAGACTGGTCACATTACCAGAAATATTAGTTAGATTGCCGACTAAGTTGGAGACATTACCGACTAGGTCAGTCATATTGCCGGAAACGTTAGTGGTTTCGCCATGAATTTTAGATACATCTCCAGTTAAATTTGTGACCTTTCCCACTAAACCTGATACGTCACCAGTAATATTAGAAACATCACCTAAAAGGCGAGTCACATCTCCTTTAATATTTGAAACATCGCCCATTATATTTGAAACATCGCCGTAAATGCCACTGATATCACCAAATATTTTGCCAGTATTACCAATAATGCGATGTAAGTTTATGTCGCCAGAAATTTTTGAAACATCACCTTTTAGATCTATAAAATCACCCCAAATACCATCGTGAAGACCAGTCACGGCTTCAGTGTTTTTTTTAATTGGAGGAGAGATTCTTTGTAAAGACATAATAAATTAGATTATTTTTTTAATTATAACATTTTTAAATTAAATCACTGTTTATGTATTTTACCATTAAATTGATTGATTGAGTATATAAACAAAACCCACTAATCTTAAAGATTGGTGGGTTTTGTTATCTAAAACTATTTATTCAGTTGGAGTTTCAGGTGTTGCCTCTGGTGTCACCTCGGGTGTTACCATTGGTCCTGCTTCTTCTGAAGCATCTTCAGTTGGAAGGTCAGAAGGAGTTTGAGCAGGATCCATAGCTGGATCTGCTGTTGGGTTTTGTTCGTCCATAAAATTAAAAGTTATGGTTATATCCCTAATGTTTGAAACAATCTAGAGAAACTGATAATAAATCTAGTTTAGCAAAAAAAACAAGATTTAACAAGTTCTAGACATAAAGAGATTAATTAAAACCCTTGACTTTTGGCTCCAGTATTGACATCATTTTGGAGAAAGTTAAATATAAAGTAAAAACAATTTTAATTAAATTTTTATGATCATCGATCAAATAAAAAATAAACGTAATATTATTTTGATTTTAGGGGTTCCACCTTCAGGTTTAACTGAATTTCAGGAGAAGACTAAAGGAGTCTATCGACTGTTTTTAGTTAGATCTCATAAAGATCAATTGTCAGAGCGTCAAACTGAACTTTTGAATTTAGGTGTTATTGAGCGTGATTTATCAATTAATTTAGATTCAGCCAAAGCGATAATTGAAAGTTTAAATCCCATTAGAGAAGAATTGTTAGCTGTTACTTGTCGAGCGGAAGCTAAGATTCCTCATTTCCAAAAATTAATTCCTTATGTGCCTTATTTAAAAACTCCAACTGTGGCATCTCTAGAATGGTGCACTAATAAGTTAGAAATGAGAAAAAGGTTGAGAGCGTATGATAAAACCATTACTCCTAAGTTTAAATTAGTGAGCGACGCTCAAAAAACAACAATTAAATTAATTCAAGAAGAAATTGGTTTTCCTTTAGTTTTGAAACCAGCTGGTTTGGCTCAGAGTTCTTTGGTTAATATTATTTTTCATGAGGAAGAATTAGATAAAGTTTTACATTTGATGGTTCGGAAAATAAATAAACTTTATAAAGAAATGGGTGGTCGAGGTGAACCTCAAATAATCGCAGAACAGTTTATGGAAGGTGATATGTACTCAGTTGATGCTTTTATTAATTCGCGTGGTCGTGTTTATTTTGCGCCAATGGTCCATGTTAAAACAGGACGAGATATTGGTTTTGACGATTTTTTTGCCTATCGAACTTTAACTCCAACTTTATTAAAAAAAGCCAGTGTTGAAGCAGCTGAGATTGTGGCGACTAAAGCCATCCACGCTTTAGGATTAAGAAGCTCGACAGCTCATATTGAAATGTTTCGGACAGAAGACGGGTGGAAGATTATTGAATTAGGACCTCGTCTTGGTGGTTTTAGACAAGACATGTATTCTTTATCTTATGGATTAGATTCCACTTTAAATGATATTTTTATTCGGATCCCGAAAAAGCCAGAATTACCAAAAAAGATAAAAGGCTATACGGCTGTTTTTAAATTTTTTGCTAAAGTCGAAGGTAAAATTACGTCTTTGGCTGGAATAAAAAAGATTAAAACTTTAAAATCATTTCATCATATAGCGATCAATAAAGCTGTTGGTGATAAAGCAGTTTTTGCTAAAAATGGAGGTAAAAGTATTTTTAATATAACACTATTTAATCCTGATCGATCAAAATTATTTTCTGATATTAGGCGAATGGAACAAATGATCAAGATTGAAACAAAGAAAATGAAGATAAATTTAAGGGGTTAAATCTTAAAACCCTTGTTTAAGTTTTTGTTTAGCTGAGTCGGATATATTATTCCAATCATCAAGAGTGGCTTGTAAAATTACTTCTTTAACTTTATAAGGATTAGAGGCGTGATAAATAATAAATCTTTCATGCTCACCAGCGGTTTGAACATGGATGTTACCATAGTTAATTAAAGTTGGTAAAAAACCTTTAATTTTAACAGTCACATCTTGAATTCGATGAAAATAAAAATTAGAAACTTCACGATTAAAAATACCTTTTTGATCAATATCAATAATTCTTTTATTGGTAATGATCCAAACATCAAGGTAATAATCGGTCCAAGTTAAGAAAAAATAAATCCAAATTACAGTTAACCAAACAATATATAAAAAAAGCATTAATTGAAAAGATAAAACCGAAATCGTAATATTGCTAGATAAGTTGGCAAATAAAATTAAAAGTAGGGGAGTAACCGCGGCCAGTAAGATGCCAAGAGCTTCGATTAAAAAGATAAACCAATGACGATGAACTTCTAAAACAATTTTTTCGTCTGGTTCTAATTTTAATTTAGAGACAAAAGGTTCTAAAAAAGATTTAAGCATAAGCGTAAGTTGAAAAAATTATAGCGATCAATAAAAAAATCAAAAAAGCGGTTACACTTATATAAACTTTTTTAGCTAAATTAATAGCTTTTTCGTTGGTCCCAAAATAGTGCCAATGGTAAAGCAAAATCCAACTCATAAAAAAAGTATAGATTAATAAAATGGCAAAAACTAACCACAAGTGGGTGGAGGTGACGTTTTCGATAAAAAGTAAAATAGTAGTGGTACTCATAATGATTATATTATATAATTTTTAAGATTGTTTGACCACCGTTTTTTAATTTTCTTATTAAATAATAGATGATATAATGAAAAAATGAGTAATTTAAACACAAACAATAAAAATAATTTATTAATCAATTGGGCTTTGGGGGTTATCGCTATAATGATTACCGCTTATATTTTACCTGGAGTTAGTGTCAGTTTTTTAGGGGCGGTCGTTGGGGCTGTTGTGTTGGGGGCGATTAATGTTTTTGTTCGTCCGATTTTATTAATTTTAACTTTACCGATCACCTTTTTAACTTTAGGTTTATTTATTTTCGTTATCGATGCTTTTTTGGTCTGGCTAGGATCATTAATAATTCCAGGATTTTCGATTGTTAATTTTTGGTGGGCCTTAGGATTCTCGATCGTCTTAACGGTGATCAATCTTGGTTTAGACTATTTAAGTCAAGTAAAATAATCCATGACTATTTCAAATTTTAAAAAAAGTCGATATTTAATACTGATTGCTGTTTTAGGTTTATTGTTATTAATTATTTGGTCAGGTTTTAATCTTTGGACAAACAAACAAGCTGTCCAGTCGGTGGAAATAATTGGATATGTTCGAGATATTTATAAAGCCGATAACAAATGGTCAGTGATAGTTGATAGAGCTGATTGTCGGGATTTAGCTAAGTGTGAAGATTTGTCTACTTGGCCTCATAGATTTTTATTACCTTATCGAGTAAAAGTAGAAATAATGTCTTTAGCTCAGCCAATTGATAATTATTTTCGCCCAACTAAATTACAAGAATTAATAATAAATGAAGGGGCAATGTTTCAAGATTTACCTTTTAGTTTGTTTATCAAAAATGATCGTTTAATTAAAATGTCGGAAATTAGTTTTTAAGAATTACTTTTAATTTATAAATTTTATGTTTCGGTATTTATTGATTGGTCTAGCGGTATCTAGTTTATTAATTTTGGGATTATTAACGTTTATCTTTTTCTTTATTGTTATAGACGATGATGATTTTGTGGTAGTTCCCAAGCTTGATGAACAAGGTTCAGGATTAACATCAAATATAGAGCCTAAACAAACAGACACTCAAACAGAATTGATAGAAGTCAATAATTTATGGTTTGAACAATTAGAAAAAGTTTTGGAAATAACTAAACAGGTAATTAATCCAGCTGGTTTAAATCAATTAGCTTCGGTTGGTAGTTTGGAAGGATATCCAACTTTAACTAAAGCTGGGATCATAGCTGGATCAAATTTAAAACGACTAGAATTCGGGTTGCCTGTTTTAATTGAAAATATAAATTTAAACAATATCGCGATCAAAAGATTAAATGATATTGTTGCTTTTCAATCTTTTAGTCATTTAACTCCAAGTGGAGTTGATGTCTCTCAGGTTGCTGACCAATTTGGTTATAATTATTTAGTGATTGGCGAAAATCTAGCTTTAGGTGGTTTTCGTGATGACCAAGCGATTGTTAACGCTTGGCTTAATAGTCCAGCTCATCGTGATAACTTATTATCTAGACGTTATCAAGAAATAGGAGTAGCGGTAGAGGAGGTTCAATTTTTAGGCCGACAAGCTAGGTTATCAGTCTTAGTTTTAGCGACACCGATTGATGTCTGCGCTGAACCTAAGGTTCAAATTACTAATGATATTTTGTTAAAAAAGCAACAATTAGAAAAATTGAATTCTAATCTAATTTCTTTAGAAAAAGATTTAAATAATACACCCACAAATGATATGGCTACCAGAAGGATTTTAATCCGAGATTATAATCGGTTGGCGATTGAACATAACAGTTTGTTGACTCAAGTTAAGACTATTATTGTCAATTATAATCAGACGGTTATAAACTTTAATAATTGTTTGAAAGCTATTTCTTTTTAATTATTTATGACTCTAACGACTCATGGTATAACTGGAGCTGTCGTAGTTAGCTTCTTGCCGACCCATCCGATTTTGGGCTTAACTCTGGCGGTCTTAAGTCATTTTGTGTTAGATTCTTTACCTCATTGGGATTATAGAATCTTATCGCTAGATCAGTCTTTGGCTAAAAAAGGGGTGATTAAAATGATTTATGGTTCAAAATTTTTTCTTGATTTAATTAGAATCGGCTTTGACGCTAGCTTAGGTTTTATTTTAGCAATTGGTTTTAGTTTGTGGTTAACAGGGGATATATCTGGCCTCCTCTTAGGGGGCGCCTTTATGGGTATGTTGCCTGACGGGTTGCAATTTGTTTATGGGCGAACTAAATGGAAAATTTTAGGTGTAATCCAAAAATTTCATAATATTGTTCATACTGATTGGCGTTTAAGTAATAAATATATTTTTGGTATTTTGTCACAATTAATTTTTATTAGTTTAATTATTTGGTTTCGATTTAACATTTAATTATAATCAAAAACTATGAATATTTGGTCAGTTTTTATTTTAAGTGTAGTTGAAGGCATAACTGAATTTTTACCTATTTCTTCAACGGCCCATTTACAAATTACTAGCCAATTACTTGGCTTGTCGTTGGTTGGGTCAGTTTCTAGTTTTATCATCTTTATTCAATTAGGAGCAATTGTTTCGGTTATTGTTATTTATTTTGATCAATTAAAGTCTAATTTATTTTTATGGTTAAAAATAATAACCGCTTTTTTACCAACGGCAATTATTGGCTTTAGTTTATACAGTGTAATAAAAAATTTGTTTTTACTTAATCTGTCAATCACAGCTTACGCTTTAATCTTGGGGGGATTTTTCTTGATTGGTTTTGAATGGTGGTATAAAAAAAGTAATAAACAAAAAGTGGTGTCATTAGATAAAATAAGTTATAAACAAGCTTTCATTATTGGTTGTGTGCAAGCTTTAGCGATCATTCCGGGTGTTTCGCGGTCAGGGGCAACTATAGTCGGTGGAATGTCTTTAGGCTTATCGCGTCAAGCGATAGTTGAGTTTTCTTTTTTACTTGCGATCCCAACGATGTTTTCGGCGACAGTTTATGATTTATGGAAAAATAGCCAAGATTTAAATCTAAACAATGTTGGCTGGCTCGTTTTGGGAGGAAGTCTATCTTTTGTTTTTGCCTATGTCTCCGTCAAATGGTTGGTGAAGTTTATTAGTACTCATGATTTTACTTATTTTGGATTTTATCGGATAATCATTGGATTGTTTATATTAGGTTTTTTGGTTTAAAAATGTAAGTAAAATTTAATTTAAACATGAAATTATTAGTTTAATTATTTAAGATATGGATAGTCAACTTAAAAATATTTTAGGAAGTATTTTGATTGGAGTTGCGGTTTTAATTGCTTTATCTAGTTTGGTGGTTGCTTATACTTACTCACAGTCAGTTGATCCGACTGGGATGAGAAGTTTTTCGGTCACTGGAACTGGAGAAGCTTTTGTGGTGCCAAATATCGCAGTATTTAGTTTCGGTTTAATTAGCCAGGGGGCAAATGATTTAGCTTCTTTAGAAGCTCAAAATTCGACTCAGATTAATAAGATCGTTAGCTTCTTAAAAGAAGCGGGGATTTCTGATTCCGATATTCAAACCGCTAACTATAATGTTAATCCTCGTTATCAATATTCTGATTGTCGAAGTGGAATTTGCCCACCGCCACAAATCGTTGGTTATGAAATAAGTCAGAGATTAACCGTTAAAGTGAGAGATATTAGTATTGCCGGGAGTTTACTTAGTGGGGTGGTTAAACGAGGGGCTAACGATGTTTCAGGTCTAAATTTAGTGGTTGATGATCCACTGATGGTTAAAAATGAAGCTAGAAGTAAAGCTATCACTCAAGCTCAAGCTGAAGCTAAAGCTTTAGCCAAGGCTGGAGGTTTTCGGATTGGGAAATTGATTTCGATTGATGAGGCAAATTATGGAGGTATGCCAATTTCTCATAAATTTGGGTTAGGTGGTGCTGAGGATATGGTAATGGCGGTTAATCAATCAGAATCTCGAATTGAAGCAGGTCAAAATAAAGTTACGATTCAAATGGTTTTACGTTATGAAATTAAGTAATTTAAACATTTAACAAAACAGAGACCATTGTTTGATCTTTATGATAAATTTGTAGATATTTTGGTCTGACAATAAAAAATTTGTTTAGTTAGTGTAAACCCCTTAATATAAAAATTGAGGGGTTTATTAAATTAGGTCAGAGTTTAAGGTTAAATTTTTGATGAATTGGCAAAAATCAATAACTGTGTTATAAATATGCTATTATTTTAATTCAGAAATTTATATAATGATAACTAAAAAAACTAAAATAGTAGCCACCATCGGACCGGCGAGTGACAAACCAAATGTATTAGAGGCAATGATTAAGTCTGGTCTTAATGTAATGCGTCTTAATTTTTCTCATGGCGATTATGCCGAACATCAAGCCAGAATAGATTTGGGCCGAAAATTAAGTAAAAAATTAAAACAACCAATTGCTTTGTTGCAAGATTTACCTGGGCCAAAGATTAGATTGGGAGACTTTTATCAACCAGTCGTCGAGTTAAAAGCGGGTAATGAATTTGTTTTGTCGACCAAGCCGAGGGTTGGGGATGAATGTGGAGCGTTTATTAATTACAAAAAATTACCACAAGAGATTTCAGTTGGGTCAACAATTTTTGTTGATGATGGTAAAAAAGAATTAAGAGTTGAAAAAATTGTTAAAGAAAATATTCATTGTCGAATTATTGTCGGCGGACCAACTAAAGGTCGTCGTGGACTTAATATACCGGGAGCTTATTTGTCTATTTCTTCTTTAACTCCGACTGATAAAAAACATGTTTTGTTTGGAATAGAAAATAAGGTAGATTTTATGGCTTTGTCTTTTGTCAGGCGAGCGAAAGATGTTTTAGATTTGCGCCGCATCCTTAAAGAACACCAAGCTGATATTGCAATTATCGCTAAGATCGAAACAATGGAAGCGTTAGATAATTTAGCTGAAATTATAGAAGTTGCTGATGGAATTATGGTAGCACGCGGAGATTTGGCGGTAGAAGTGCCAAAAGAAAGAGTGCCGGTGTGGCAAAAAATTATTATTCAAAAATGTAATGAATTAGGTAAGCCAGTTATTACAGCGACTCAAATGTTGGAATCAATGATTAACAATCCTGTACCAACTAGAGCCGAGGTTAATGATGTTGCGAATGCTATTTTTGACGGGACAGATGCTGTGATGTTGTCTGAAGAAACAACTCTTGGAATTGATCCAGTTCAAGCGGTAAAAACTATGACTGATATTGCAATTTATACAGAACAATATATTGACCATAGTGTGTCTTTACGCGAAGCTCACCTCTTAGGTAAAGCGGTGACAGATGCGGTTAGTTTAGCGGCTATTACTTTAGCGTCAGAAGTTGAAGCCAAAAAAATAATCGCTCTTAGTCAGACTGGTTTTACTGCTCGGATGCTTGCTCGTTATAAACCAGCTAATCCGATTTTAGTATTAACAGCCAGTGAACAAACTTATCGTCGCTTAGCTTTGTCGTTTGGTTGCCGGCCTTATTTATTGGTTAATAAAGTTATCTTATTTTCTAAATTAATCTCGACAGTCAGAGGAATAGTCTTAAAGCGGGGATTACTTAAAAATGGAGATAAGGTTGTTTTAGTCGCCGGATTACCTTTTAATCAATCTGGATCAACTAATACAATTTCAGTTCAAACTATTTAAATGTATATTTTTGTTTCAGTTGTGACTAAAGCCAAGAAAGATCAAATTATTAAATTAAGTGATTTCAAATTTAAAGTTTTAGTTAAAGCTAAAGCTCAAAGGAATGAAGCCAATCTCGCGGTGATTAATTTGCTAGCTAATTTTTTAGACCTTAAACCAAAACAATTACATTTAATCAAAGGCCAACATCACTCTCATAAATTATTTCAAATTTTAGATCATTAGCTTAGATTGAAGTTTTGTTTTATACTAAAGGTAGGTTTAAGACTAATTATTAATTTAATAATTTAGACTTATGAATATAAATATTAAAATGACAGGAGTAGAGTTAACTCCAGCTTTGGATCAATATGTGCGATATAAATTAGCTAAAGCTAAAAAATTAATTAATGAATCAAACGGTGAAGCTTTAGCAGAAATTGAAATAGGTAAAGTTACCGATCATCATAAAAGTGGGCCTATTTTTCGAGCCGAGATTAATTTAGAAATACCAGGTCAAAATCTAAAACGAGCGACTGAAACTCATTATGATCTATATTCAGCGATTCTTGCTAGTCGGGATGATCTAATCCGTCAAATTAAGACTGAACAAAAAAAGCAACAAACTAAAGTACGAACTGGTGGTCGTCGATTTAAAGATATGCTCAGACGATTTAGAGATTAAAGGTTTCGTTTGAAATCAAGCCAAGCCATTTCTTTTTTTCCAGCCGGAATAACTCGTTCGATGATTAATTGATCTTGGTCTAAGTAAGCTTTAGTAATTTTTACCCTGATAGGTTTATCGTTTTTAGTAATATAAAAATAAGTACCAGGCCAGTTAATATAAGCTCTTATTTTTTTGTCATTAATTTTAGCTGAGTCATTAAGATCAAGCTCGCCGTCGGTTTTGGTAATTTTTTTTGTGTAAGTCGCTAGGTCGTGATTTTGAGGAATCAGTTCTAATTTATTATTTAAATAAAGAGGCAAAAAATCAATAATTAGTTTAGATCCAAGTTTAGCTAATTCTGTTTCTAGATCAAAATAATTTTTTTGGTTTAAAGGAACACTTTGACTAGCTATGATTGGTCCATGATCCATTAAAGCGTCTAATTTAATAAGACTGACCCCTGCTTGATTGTCGTTTGATAAAATAGTTTGTTGAATTGGGCTAGCCCCTCTATATTTAGGTAATAATGAAGGATGAATATTTAATAAACCAGCTGGCCATAAATCTAAGATTTTATTTGGCAAAATTAGTCCATAAGAAGCGACTAGTCCAAATTTATTTTGATCTTTTAGTTTAGTTAATAAGTCAGAATTAAATTCAGTTGGTTGGAGACATTCTATTTGGTGGTCGTTGGCCCAAGTCTTAACTAATGGTGAAGTTAATTTCAAATGTCGCCCACTTGGTTTATCTGGAGTAGTGATGATTAGATTGGGTTTTAAACCGTGAGCTAATAATTCTTCTAAAACAATTATAGAAAATCTATCAGAACCAAAAAAAACCCAATTAAGGGAAGCTAAAAAATTTTTATTATTCATAAATTTTTAAAGCGTGATCAATAAATAAAATGCCGTTTAGATGATCAATCTCATGTTGAAATATTTGAGCCATTAAACCACGACCAGTCCAAGTAAATACCTCTCCAATTTCGGTGTAAGCTTTGACGGTAGCTATTTTAGATCTTTTGGTTTGGCCAAAGACGTTGGTGACCGATAAACAGCCCTCATCTAATAGGTTTGTCTGTTTTGATAGTTTGGTAATTTGAGGATTAATAAAAACTAAATTTGAAGTGAAACCAGCTTCGGGTGGTAAGATTTTATGAGAGACAATAAATAATCTCTTACTGAAACCAATCTGAGGGCCAGCAAGAGCGACACCGTCTGGACACGAGTCTAAAACTTTAGACATTTTTTTAATAATGTTTTTTAAAGTTGGGGTATTAAACTCACTAGTCAAAATAGGTTGACTAATTTGACGCAAGAGAGGATTTGTAGCTTGGATTATTTTAGAGCTCATTTTATTGACTATAGCATAATTTTACTTAATTTTTGAAGTCTTTAAATTTAATTATAAAATTGAAGTAGGGTTAATTGTCACAGTAAAACGTGGGGGTAAAGATTTTAAAAAATGAACTATTTCAGATAAAGGCCAATTTTTTGTTTCAACTTTAAATAATAGGTGGGCCAACATTTGATCTTCTGGTTTTTGATGTAAATCAGAAAAGGTAACAGGTTGAAATTGTTCTAATTTTTGTTCTAATTTAGTTATGTCCGTTTGAACGGTTTTACTTGGTCCTGAACAAGTGATTTTGATTAAAATTGACCAAGGTGGATATTTGAAGTCTTGGCGATCGTCTAATTCTTCACGATAAAAATCAGCCAAATTGCCAACCGTGGCATAAGTAAATGTTTTTTCTTTTGGTAGGCGAGTTTGGATAATTAAAGTATCTTCAGTTAATTCTTTAATTTTCATAATTTTTCGTAGAATCTTTTCTCGTAACCTAAAATCAGGTATAGCAAATAAAGCGTCAAGGGATACAATTGCGGTGTAAGGTATTGATTGTGATAAATAACGCAAACTTAGATCTGTTCCGATCATAATACCAGATATAGAATTTTCAAAGTTAGCAACAATTTTACGAGCTTTGATTTTAGTTGGCGCTTCAGTTTTGTCTAAAATAAAAACTGAGTTATTAGGAAACTTATCTTTAATTAATTTAGCCACTAATTCTGTTCCGATACCCGAAGGAGAGAGTCGCCAGCTGGCACAATGGGTACAGTTCGTAAAAGCTTTATGAACGCTTTGGCAGGAGTGACAAATATGCCAGCGAGAATTTTTGGTTTTTTCATGAAGGGTTAAGGGGCGATTACAAGTTGGACATAAAACTAAAGTGTCACAATCCTGACAAATAGTGATCGGAGCCAAACCTTTTCGCCCAACCAGTAAAAAGATTTTCTTTTTTTTCTCTATCGCTAAATCAATCATTTGCCACAAGTCATGACTAATAATAGACAATGTTTTGTCTGACTCGGGCTCAGCTTTTTTACCGGTCGAAGTTTTTGTTTTTTGATTAACAATAGTCGTTTTAATTTGAGGTAATAATCTATATTGTAAAGGAGTTAAGGGGTGTATTTCTTTCTGTTGAATTCTTTTGATTGTCTCTGGTCGTAAAATAATATCACCTAAAATAAGTTTTGCTTTATTGGCCTCGGTATAAAATTCAACTAAGCGACGCCAGTCGATAAATGGTCGAGTAAAACGATAATAATCATCGCTACTTTCTTCTTCGATAATAATGGTACCAATATCTAGTCGAGGGATAGCCAAAAAAGTTGGAGTTGTGATGATTAAAATTGGTTGATTAACAGTAGTGGCTTTAAGCCAATTATTTAAAACATTTTTTTTAGACTGTTGATTATGAATGATGATTGTAAATTGCTCGATACCACGACTAAGTTCGTTAGCTAATAAATTTAAATGTACACTGTTAGGAGCACACAAAATAACACTTTTCTTTTTAGCAAACTCTTCTCTAATCAAACTTCGATATAAACTTAAACGATTGGTTAAAATATCTTGAACAGCACTTATTTCATGGTTGTCGGTAGGAGACAAAGGGAGAGTAATTGGTTGAGGGGTTTTTTTAGTCTCTGGTTGATTAATAATAATAGCTGGTAAATTTAATTTTAAGATTTGGCCCAAAGAGACAGCAAAAAAATCGGCTGTTTTTAAGCTCGCTGAAATATAGTTTTCGGTAAACCAATTGTGATTTAAGGGGCGTTTAATTTTCTTTAAAGCAAAGTCGCTCTTTTTTAAGGTTGATTTAATTGAGGCAACTGGAATCGAATTAATAATTAAAGCCGGTGAAGCTTTGTGACGAATTTCTATTTCGACTAAACTACCAATCGGTAGATTGACTTTAGAAAAATAAGTCAATTCTTCTTTTAATAAATTTCGGTTAATGGGAATGACAGTTAGGGCGTACATAGGTAGATAGATTTAATTAATTATACTTTAACACGATAAGTTATCCACTAAAACTCTAAAAAGAGTCTATCTCGATTGTGTCTCTTAAGGTGAAATAAGTTATAATAATTAAATACTAGCAAAGACTAGAAATTTAGCTATGCCTTCATTATTTAAGACAAAAATTAAAAATAATTTATCTAATCAGGAAGATTATTTGGCGATTCGTAATAATTTATCGATTAAAACCCTAGGGACTTACGAACCAATAGTGCCAGCTAAAAGAAGTCCTAATTTTTTGGTACCAGTCGCGGGCTTGGTTTTAGCGGTTTCTTTGTTGGGCGGAATAGAAATGATTTCTTCTTTAATTTTCATGTCGCCAGACATTAAAATTAGTCAACAAATATCAGATAAATTAGACTATGGATCAAGCTTATTTTTAGCTACAACTAAAGAGATAAGTATGAAAATTAATTTAGGTTTAACTAAACAAGAAACAGCTTTAATGGCAGAAAAACAAAATATAAATTCAGTGAAATATCGATGGTTATCTATGATAAATGATTTCAATTTAGGATTAAGTACTATTACTCAAAAAATAGCTCTAACCTTGCCAGCTGATTTATCTTTTATTAAAATCCCTAAATCTCAAATTACTTTAAATTCACAAAACCCAAATGAAGTTTTAGATACTAAATCTGATGAGTTCGCCGGTCAGATTCAAAATCAAATTTCAAATTTAGATAATTTATTGTTTTTTTCAGCTACTAAGTCTGTCGATCAACTAGCCTTGCTTAGTCGGTTAGAACCAACCGACCTATCTTTAGTTATTGATTTTTATTTAAATAAACTCATTTTATCTTGGCAGTCTTTTAAATTTATAGCTTTAACTAAAATTGAAAATATTTTAGATCGTTGGCGAGAATTTATGTCTCGGCCAACCCAATCTCAGGTTAATCAAATAAAAACCATTAATCGTGAAGCAACATCATCTGTGGTTGTCGATTTAGAAAGTGGAGATATCTCGGACTTAGTTAAACAAACGGTAATTGAAGAAATTAATCGGTTATTACAAGAAGATGAAGAGTGGGTAAATGGTGATCCGATCTTGATGGATGAATCTGATTTTAGTCAAAATTCAGATCAAGGGTTGGTTGTTATTCCAGAAAGTCAATTGTCGACCGGTGAATCGGGCCAAGGTTTAAATTTAAATAAATTACAAACTCTATTTTCTGACCCAGTTGATATATCTTTTAATCAAGATGGTCGATCTGGTTTTATTACTCCACGGTTTGGAAATGAAAGTGGAGAACGTTATTTGTTTTTATTAGCCCCAGTTAAATAATAAGATGATTAATTTTAAGATTACACTATTAGTTTTTTTTGTTTTAATTATGGGGGTAGTTTTAAAGCCTAATTTAGCTTTAGCTTCGGTGTTTGGAATAACCCCAACAACGATAGAATTAAATTTGAAACCCGGAGAATATCAAACACGATTTGTGACTGTGAGAAATCTGAGTTCGGACATCCTTAGTTTAAATTTAGCCCTCGATAGTTTTTCTCTTGATGAGGAAACTGATACTGATTTAGTTTTTGGTTCAGATCGCAATAGTTTATTTGATTTGTCACCTTACCTTAAACTTAATCGTTCGGAAATTGATTTATTACCACAAACTGAAACTCAGATTCAAATCAATGTTAGTGTGCCTGATGATTTAAATCCGGGTAGTCGTCAAGCTGTTTTATTTATTTCAACTAAAAACAAAAATCAAATTTCAACCGGCGCTAATATTTCTTCTCGATTAGGGGTACTTATTTTTGCTAAAATAGAAGGGGATTTTGTTGAAGAGGGTTATTTAGATCAAGTCAAATTTTTAAATGGACCTTTTTTTATTAATCGCGTTCCACGAGCTATTCTTTTGTCTTACATTAATCAAGGTAATACTTATTTAAATCCTTATGGTTATTTCGAGATTAAAAATTTATTTACTAGGCAGACAAAGGTATATCCGATAAATCCCTGGTTTGTTTTGCCAGATGCGAGTCGAATTAGAGAAATATCATTAAACCAAAATTTAAATTTTGGTTTATATAAATTAACAATTTGGCAAAATCGTGGTTATGATAATGTGATAGATACAAAATCAGCCTGGGCGATGGTGATTACAACTAGTCAGATAGTAATTGGATTTTTGGGTAGTTTAATAATTTTAGGGTTAGTGTTTTATTTATTTAAATTGAAACGAAAATGAAATTAAATTTTTTCCATTATGTTAGTATTCTTTTTTTGAGTTTGGGCATCGTTAGTCCAGTTTTGGCTTATGTTGCAAGTAGTACTAATTTTTTACTTGAACGAGATAGTATAAACTTTGTTGGCGAGGAGGATGCTAGTTCAACTAATTTTGGCTTACGTGATACCGGCGGTGAATTGGGGACAGGTCCGAGTGAGAGTGCTTCATATAATTTAGAGGCTGGTTATCGTCAGCTCGATAGTAGTGTGGTGGCTACTTCTTTGAGTTTGTCGACCCCGGCGGATATCACTTTATCAGAGATTGATAGAGATGGTGGTCAAAGTGACGGACAAGCGGTTTGGACAGTAATAACAAACAACACTAATGGCTATCGTTTGTCGATTAAAGCTGGTTCTAGTCCGGCTTTACAATCAACAGGTGGTAATTTCTCGGACTATGTGCCAGCGGGAGCCAATCCTGATTATACTTGGTCAGTTGGTCAGACTTCCGCCATGTTTGGTTTTTCACCATCGGGAGTAGATTTAGTTGATCGATTTTTAGATAATGGAACTAGTTGTAATGTTGGTTCGAGTGATAGTTCTAATGCTTGTTGGGTTGGTTTTTCGACTTCAGATATTACGATTGCTGAAAGAAATAACCCCAATAATCCAACTGGATCTGATTCAACAATTAATATCCGAGCGGAAATTGGTGATTCGGCGACAGTTAATACCGGAACTTATTCAACAACTTTGACAGTAACGGCTATCACTTTATGATTAAACAGAGTTTAATTTTAATTAGTTTGATTATTATTGGTTTTTTGGGTTTTAATTATTTTACTGGTTATGCTCAAACAACGGATGGAGTTTTAGTTAATGTTGATGTAACTGAAGAAGATGAAGGAGGGGGTACGAATTACGGTTGTACTGATCCAGAAGCTACAAATTACGATAGTAGTGCTGACGTTAATAATAATACTTGTACCTATAATCAAGGTTGTACTGATCCGGGGGCTGATAATTTTAGTCCGTTAGAGGAGGGAGAGGACCCTAGGGTTGATGATGGCAGTTGTCTGTATATTCCGAACGTGACACAATTTGAAGCAGTTTATAATCCGAGTTTAAAGGGGATAGATTTAAGTTGGAAAAATCCGGTTTACTCTTATTTTGAAGCGGTGAGACTGGTTCGAACGGAAGCCCGGTTTTCGGTTGGTCCCGAGGACGGAATTTTAATTTATGATGGGGGGGGGGAGCAGATAATCGATTTTGAAGTGGATCCAGATATTTTATATTTTTATACAATTTATGCTAGATCAACAGCTTCTCATTATGCCTCAGGGGTAATTGATATTGAAATATTTTCACTAAAAGACGATGTTTGTGATCCGAGTCTCGAAGATTGTGATGAGGAACCTCCAGATGAAGACTGTGATCCTAGTGTTGAAGACTGTGGACCGTTTGATGATTTACCAGATGCTCCACCTGATCCAGAGGTAGAAGAAGATTTACTTAAGTTAGATTTTATATTTTCGCAAACCAATAAGTCGGATCAATATTTAGTTAAAGACGGCGGAACTATTTATCTTAATGGGGTTAAGCCTTTTGTGGTGTATGTACCAGCCGAATTAGTGCCTTCGGTTTTAAAAACAATCGCTATGACCTTGTATTATCCGGGTGATAGTCGTCGAACTTTTTCTTTTATTTTACGATTAAATGAAACTAAAAATAGATATGAGGCTAATATTAATCCACTAAAAATTGATGGAACTTATAAAGTAAGAGCTTTTATGTTTGATTTAAAAACTCAAACTTTAAAAAAGATAGATGGTAAAATAATAATCAAAGCATCACTTGTTAATCAATTCGGGACATTAGTAGAAACACCTTTAGCGGTAGCATCAGAAACAGCGGTTATTTTGGGTACAATCTCTATCTTGCTGCAATCTTTATTTGCCACGTCACTTTTGTCTCGTTGGGCAGATTTACCACTCTTTCTATGGCGCTTATTGGAAGCGTTGTTGGCTTTACTTGGGTTGCGAAAAAGAAAAGACAGTTGGGGAACAGTGTATGACTCGGTAACTAAACGCCCACTTGATCCGGCTTATGTTGAAGCTTTAGATGCTAATTCACGAGATTCAATCAAATCAGCTATTACGGATCTTGATGGACGGTATAGTTTTATTTTACCTTTTGGTAATTATTTTCTATCAGCCAAGAAAACTAATTATCAATTTCCATCTCGTAAACTAATGGGTAAAACAGAAGATGAAATTTATAATAATTTATATTTTGGTGAACCTTTTTCCGTTGAGTCAGGTAATATTATTGCGCGCAATATACCGCTAGATCCGCTTAATTTTGATTGGAATGAGTTCGCTAAGAATCGATCACATTTTTTTCAAATTTATTCTCGCGGTGAATTTATTCGTTATCATATTTTTAATGTCATTTATATTGTTGGTTTTATTTTGGCGATTGGAAATTTAATTCTCTCACCTAGTTTAAATGATATCGTGATTTTGATAATTTATGTTGGTTTATTTGGCTTAGGTCGCTTGTGGCAAATTAGACGAAAACCGGCTCAGATAAAAAATTTAAAAACTGGCGAACCGATGTCATTTGCGGTTATCCGTCTTTATTTAGCTGGAACTGACACAGAGGTGAAAACAGTCGTCGCTGATGAAATGGGTCGCTTCCACGTTCTAGTGCGACCAGATGAATATTATTATACGGTTGAAGAGAAATTGACTGATGGTTCATACGAGAAAGTTTATGCTTCAGCTGTGGTTAATTTAAAACGAGGAGTCTTACAAACTGATTTAAATGTTTAAGTGGGGATTAAAAATTTGACAAATATTTTCTAGGCTTTATACTTAAATTAGATCAGGGTTTTAGTGTCGCGCTATCTTCTTTCTCTCCGAGAAAAAAGAAGCTACGCTTCACCAAAACCCTAATTAGATCCCCAAAGACTCCCGCCTCGGCCGGAGTCTTTTTTCATCATATTTTAGAATTTATATTAGAACCAGATTTGCTTTAGGTTGTTAAAACCTTTACAATAAGCGCGTAACTTTAATTATTTTTTTAAAAATTTATGACTTTAGATGAAAAATTTGTAATCAAGGGCCTTAATGGTAAAAAAAGTTTAAAGGGTACAATTAAAACTCCGGGGGCCAAAAACGCTATTTTAAAAGTGTTGGCCTCAGTTTTATTGTTTAAAGATGAAATTACCGTTAGTAATGTACCAGAGATTGAAGATGTTAATCGAATGTTCGAATTATTGACTAAATTGGGAGTGATCATTACTAAAATAAAGAAAGGAACTTATCGTCTGAGAGCTGATAAAGTAATCAGTCATCAAATTTGTCCGGATATCTCTAAACATTTACGAGCCTCAACGGTTTTGGCTGGGCCACTCCTGGCTCGATTAGGTCAAGTGTCTTTCCCTTACCCAGGCGGTTGTGTAATTGGTAAACGACCGATTGATTTTTTTCTAGATGGTTTTAAATCTTACGGGGCTGTAGTTAAAGATTTGGGTGATCATTATGATATTAAATTAAATACCAAAAGCAATTCTAAAACTAAAACTGAAATTTTCTTTAAAAACATATCAGTCACTGCGACTGAAAACTTTATGATGATGGCTTCGATTAGGCCGGGTTTGACGATTCTTAAAAATTCAGCCATGGAACCAGAGATAGTTAGTTTGGGTGAGTTTTTAAATAGTTGCGGGGCTAATATTTCAGGCTTAGGTTCACCGGAAATAAGAATCACTGGCCAAGGGTTACTGTCTGGTAAAAATAAAGTTTATGAGACTATGCCAGATCGAATTGCAGCCGGTAGTTTTATTATTTTGGGAGCTTTAGTCGGTGAAAAAATTACAGTTACTAACTGTGAACCAAAACATTTAGATTCTTTATTTAATATTTTAAAAACTATGGGTGTGAAAATGGATATTAAAAAATCGGCTGTCACTGTTTATGGAGCTTTGTCTAAACCAATAGCAGTTGATATTAAAACTCACGAATATCCTGGTTTTCCAACTGATCTTCAGGCTCCACTGGCTGTTTTGTTAACCCAAAGCGTCGGCCAAAGTTTCTTGTTTGAAACTATTTTTGAAGGTCGCCTAAATTATTTAGAAACTTTAGCCCAAATGGAGGCGGAAGTTAAAATTTTAGATTCTCACCGAGCTTATATTAGTGGACCACAAGCTCTAAAAGCCAAAGAGGTTCATAGTCCAGATTTACGAGCTGGTTTAGCTTATGTTTTGGCTGGAGCCGTTGCGGAGGGGACTTCGGTGGTTCATAATGTTTATTATATTGATCGAGGTTATGAGCGAGTAGATTTATTATTACAAAAACTAGGACTTGATATTAAGCGCTTTTAATTATTTATTTTATGGCTTTATTTGTTTCCAAATTAGGAATTGATTTAGGAACAGCTAATACTTTAGTTTTTGTCCCTGGCCAAGGGATTGTTTTGAATGAACCATCAGTAGTGGCCGTATCAGAGATTGATAATAAAGTAGTGGCTGTCGGCAATGAAGCTAAAGATATGATCGGTAAGACTCCTGATAATATTAGAGCTTACAGACCGATGAAAGATGGAGTCATCGCTGATTATCGAGTAACTGAAGCAATGCTTAAATATTATATTAATAAAGCTTTAGGGCCGTGGCGAATTATTAAACCCGATGTAATGGTTTCAGTGCCAGCTGGTGTTACTTCGACTGAGCGCCGAGCGGTGATTGAAGCCACTATGAAGGCAGGAGCTAAAAATGCTTATGTTGTGAAAGAACCAATTTTGGCAGCGATTGGGGCGGGTATTCCTATTTATGAACCACGAGGTCATATGGTGGTTGATATTGGGGGTGGAACAACTGATGTCGCGGTTATTTCTTTAGGAGGGATAGTGTCTTCAACTTCAGTTAAATTTGCTGGTAATAAAATTGACCAAGCGATTGCTGATTATATTAAAAAAACTTTTAATTTAGGAATTGGTGATAAGACGGCCGAAGAAGTAAAAATAGCGATTGGCTCGGCGGTGCCAGTTGAAGAAGAGTTAACTTATACAATCAAAGGGCGAGATTTTTTAACTGGTTTACCTAGAAGTGCCGAAATCAAAACTAATGAGATTGTCAGGGCAATTGACAACGAGCTTAGAGAAATGATCAAAGCGATAAAATTTGTGTTTCAAGAAACACCACCAGAATTATCGGCTGATATTATTGATCAGGGCATAATCATGACTGGTGGTTCATCTCAATTAAGAAATTTACCCGAATTAATTTTTCGACGAACTAAAGTTAAAGCTTACTTAGCTGAAGAATCTTTGTATTGTGTTGTTAAAGGAACTGGTATTGCCCTCGAACATTTAGATACTTATAAGAAAAGTATTATGAGTAAAAAATAATTTTTTTACTCTTTCGATATTATGATTTTTAATCATCAGGCATATATTTATTTAGGTGATTGGTCTAGTGGTTTAGCTTATTTGGCTAAAAATTTAATGACAGAATTTGGACCTAATTATTTAAAACAACCTAATGTTTGGTCTAAATATTATGACGGCTTAACTGTTGACGATAGTCGGGAGATTAAACAAATAATTACTAAAAGAGCTTTTAGACCTGGTCGTCGTTTTGTGATTTTAGGATTTACTTCAGCTAATCCTTCAGCATTAAATGCTTTATTAAAAGTATTAGAAGAACCAGGTGAAGAAACCTGTTTAATTTTAATTGTGCCTACTTTACAAGTATTATTACCAACTGTTATATCACGCTGTGAATTGTTGTCGCCGGAGATTAAGACAGTTCGTAAACCACAAGGAGCTGAAACTCGTTTGTTTTTAGCTTCTGATTTAAAGGAGCGATTAGTTTTAATTGATAAATGGAAAAAAAGTTCAGTCGATTCAATTACTTTTAAAAAATTAGCCCGATCAATTATTCTAGATTTAGAATACTTTTTAATTTCTCCGACAGTGACAGAGATATCTGTTTTGAGTCGAGTAAAAAAATATTTTTTTACTAGTAGTTTTAATCCGCGTTTGACTTTAATTTATTTGGCCCTTGCTCTCCCGCCTAAATTTCGTTAATCTGTAGATATATTTTTAATTTTTAATTTTTATGGCTTTTGATTTTTCGATTTTTAGTAAAAGAAACAATGATGTTAAAGAGTGGTTGAAAAAAGAATTTAGTAGTTTGCGAACCAGTCAAGCTTCGCCAGCGTTACTTGATGGAGTAATGGTTTCGGTTTATGGTCAAAAAAATCCTTTAAAACATATCGCCACTATTTCGGCTCTTGATGCCAAAACTTTAAATGTTATACCTTGGGATCGATCCTTGGTTAAAGACATAGAAAGTGCTATTGCCAGTTCTAATTTAGGTTTATCAACGGCTCCGGCTGATTCTAGTGTCCGAGTTATTTTTCCTGACTTAACCAGTGAGCGACGCTCCGCTTTGCTTAAAATAATGAAAGATAAATTAGAAGAAGCTAAAGTTTCTATTCGAAAAGAACGTGAAAAAGTTTTATCAGACATAGAATCATTAGTTAAGTCTAAAGAAATTAGTGAAGATGAAAAATTCACACTTAAAGATAAAGTCGCTTTATTGGTTAAAGATATGAATACAGAGTTAGAAGCGATGACAACTGTTAAAGAAAAAGAAATTACTGTTTAATTTTTTAATTTAATATGACAATTATAATTTTTATTTTAATTTTAGGGTTATTAATTTTTGTGCATGAATTGGGTCACTTTTTGGCGGCTAAAGCAGTGGGAGCCAGAGTCGATGAATTTGCTTTAGGGTTTCCACCGACTCTTTTTAGTTATCAATTTGGTGAAACTAAGTATTCTTTAAATTTATTACCAATTGGTGGTTTTGTTAAGATTTATGGTGAAGATCCTCTTACCGTTGAACCGGATGAAGATTATAGTCAGAGTTTAGTGGCTAAACCAAAATGGCAACAAGCGATAGTTTTGTCGGCCGGAGTTACTTTTAATGTGATTTTAGCGTGGTTGTTAATTTCAGTTGGCTTAATCATCGGCTTACCAGCTTCAGAGCAAGAAGTTGGACCTCTTAATAATTCACAATTAACGATAGTTTCTGTTTTGGCTGATTCTCCAGCCGAAAAAGCGGGTTTAATGGCGGGGGATGTTATTTTAGAAGTGTCTAATTCAGAAACTACCATTGAGACTCCGACAATTTCTGATTTTCAATTAGCTGTAATGAAAACACCGATTGAAGAAGAGGTGAGTTTGACTTATCAAAGACAAAACAAAGCAGAAACTATTTCTCTTGTTCCTAAAGAAGGGTTAACTGAAGATAAAACCACGATGTTGCTTGGGGTAGCTTTGGATCAGGTTGGTTATTTAAAACTTAATCCAATCAAGGCTTTCATTTATGGAGTCCCTTATACTTTTTCATTATTAGAAAAAATGATTTATGGTTTTGGTGATCTTTTTGTGACGGTTTTTAGTGGAGAACAAGAATTAAAAAATACTTTAGCTGGACCAATTGGGATCGCGTCTTTGGTGGGTGAAGCCAGAGATTTGGGTTTTGTTTATTTATTAACTTTTACGGCTTTTATTTCTCTTAATCTCGCGATTATAAATTTAATTCCGTTCCCAGCTTTAGATGGGGGGCGATTATTATTCTTAGTGATTGAAAAAATTAAAGGTTCGCCACTTAATCCTAGGATCGCTAGTACTTTAAATTTGATTGGGTTATTGTTTTTACTTGGTTTAATGATTTTAATTAGCGTTTTTGATGTTATGCGTTTGTGGTAAAACTCAAAAAGGAATTTTGACCAAGGGTAACTTTTAGTCTATTATAATCTTAATGAGACAAAGCTTATTATTTACTAAAACTCGTCGTGAAGACCCGTCTGATGAAGTGTCTTTAAACGCGAAACTTTTAATTCGAGCAGGATTTATTCATAAAAATTTAGCTGGGGTTTATTCTTATTTACCCTTAGGTTTAAGGGTGATTGAAAAAATTAAAACCATTATTCGAACCGAGATGAATCAAATGGGGGGTCAAGAAGTTGAGTTATCTGCTTTGCAAAATTCCGATCTGTGGGAAAAAACTAATCGGTGGTCAGATGCTGAGATTGATGTTTGGTTTAAAACCAAATTACATAATCAAGTTGAATTAGGTTTAGGTCTAACTCATGAAGAACCACTGGCAGATTTGATGACTAATCATATCTTATCATATCGAGATTTGCCTAAAATGGTTTATCAATTTCAAACTAAGTTTCGAAATGAACTGAGAGCTAAATCTGGTATTATGCGGGGTCGTGAATTTTTAATGAAAGATTTGTATTCTTTTCATGCCGATGAAGCAGATTTTGAGCGTTTTTTTGGCTTGATGGCTTTAGCTTACGAACGAGTGTTTGCTCAAGTTGGTTTAGCTGATTTGACTTTCAAAACTTTTGCTTCGGGCGGTAGTTTTTCAAAATATAGTTTTGAATATCAGACAATTAGTCCAGCTGGTGAAGATACTATTTTTGTTTCGGCTGATAAGAAGATTGCTATCAATGAAGAGGTCTATACTGATGAAGTTTTAACTGATTTAGGTTTAAACCGAAATGATTTGAAAGAAGTAAAAGCGATTGAAGTTGGTAATATTTTTAAATTAGGTACTCGATTTTCTGAAGCTTTAAATTTAAATTATTTAGACGCTAGTGGTAAAACTAAGCCAGTGTTTATGGGTAGTTATGGTATTGGTATTTCGCGTTTAATGGGAACGGTGGTCGAAGCTTTAGCTGATGACGGTGGTTTGGTTTGGCCAGCCACTTTATCGCCTTTTGCTATTCATTTAGTTTTATTAGGTGATAAACCTGAAGTGATTAAAGAAGCTGAAAATTTGTATAAGGAATTACTTAAATTAGGGGTAGAAGTATTATTTGACGATCGACCTATTTCGGCTGGGGAAAAATTAGCTGATGCTGATTTGTTTGGTTTAACTAGACGAGTGATTGTTAGTGATAAAACTAATCAAGCTGGTAAATTAGAAATTAAATACCGAGCTAGTGGTGAAATAATTCATTTGACTTCAGCCGATTTTATTAATTCTTTTAAGTAAAATTATGATTGAGCGCTTAAAAGAAATGATGACAAGCTATATTGGAATAGACTTAGGGACAGCCAGTACTTTGGTTTATTTAAAAGGGGAAGGAATTGTTATCGTTGAGCCATCGATTGTGGCCGTTAATCAAAAAACTGGTCAAGTGGTCGCCGTCGGGACCGATGCTAGTTATATGGTTGGACGAACGCCTTCACATATTCAAGCTGTTAAACCTCTAGAAAATGGTGTAATTTCTAATTTTGAAATTGCTGAAGAAATGTTAGCTTATTTTTTACGAAAAGCGGTTTCTAATCAAACTAAAAAAATATTAAGACCAAAAGTGGTGATTGGTGTACCTTCAGGTATTACTAATGTCGAAAGACGAGCGGTTCGTGATGCAGTAAAAAATGCTGGAGCCAGCGAGGTTCATATTATCGAAGAACCGATGGCCGCGGCTTTAGGTATCAGATTACCGGTTTATGATCCAGTTGGCACTATGATTATCGACATTGGAGGTGGGACCACGGATATCGCCATCATTTCTTTAGGGGGAGTGGTAATAGCTAAAAATTTACATATTGCAGGAGGAAAATTAAATTACGATATTATTAATTATATTCGTGATGAATTTAAAATTTTATTAGGAGAAATAACAACCGAGGAAGTTAAATTAAAAATTGCGAGCCTCTTTAAAGATGAAGAACCTTTGCAAGCAACCATTCGAGGTCGAGATTTGATTTCTGGTTTACCTCGAGAGGTAATTATTACAGATGCTGATATTAGAGAAGCAATTGGTGATTCGGTGATTCAATTAGTTGAAGCGATTAAAGAAGTGTTAGAACAAGCTCCACCAGAAGTGGTTTCTGATATTATGCATCGGGGGATAGTCTTAGTTGGTGGCGGAGCTAAGTTGCCAGGACTGCGAGAGTTATTGGAAGCAGAAATTAAAATTCCAATTCACTTGGCGGAAGAGCCCGAAACTGCTGTGGTGCGAGGAACAGGTGTGGTTTTAGAAAATATTAATGATTACCGGGATTTATTAATTGATAATGAAGATGAATTACCTCCTCGATAAAAAAACCGTTTTTTCTAATCAAACAAATCGCCGACGAAAAGTTTGGTGGGGTCAAGTTGGTCTGATTGTTTTTTTATTAAGTTTAATTTTAGGCTTACATTTTATTAAAAAACCAGTGGTTTATTTAACTAAACCTACAGTTGGAATTTTAACAACTCAAAATTTAGATACCCCTTTAGTCTTAAGATTATTTAAGTCAAAAGCCGACTTAATTAAAGAAAATGAAGTATTAAGACAAGAGATAAATCAAGCTTTGGCTGTGACGGCTGATTATCAAAGATTAAAGACCGAATTACTAACTTTAAGACAATTAACTGATCAGTCTGATACTTTATGGCCAGCTAAGGTTGTCAAAATTAGTGAATTTATAAATTATGATTCAGTGGTTTTAGATGTTGGTGAAGACAATAAGCCAAAAGAAGCAGATTTAATATTAGGGCAACCGATTATTGGTATAGGTAATGTTTTATTAGGTGAAGTGGTGGCTATAAATAAATTCCAAACAACCGCTCGATTATATTCGACAGCGAAGAGAAAAACTCAAGTTAGAATTGGTCCTGACAACCTTAGGGCGACGGCTGAAGGGTTAGGTGGAGGAAATTATCTGGTAGTTTTGCCGGTTGGATTATCGGTCGAAGTAGGGATGGTTGCCCGTACTTTTTTAAATGAAGATGAGTATGTTTTAGGAATTGTTGAAGTAGTTGAAACTAGTGATGAATCTCCAACTCAAAAATTGTATCTTAAATTGCCAATTAATTTTTATCAATTAGCGTTAGTTGGTTTACCTTATGATTATTAGATTGTTTTATTCGTTAATCATTTTAGGGTCGTGGATGCTTTTACCGTGGGTTTGGACCTTGTTTTTTTTAATTTTAGGAGTAATTGTTTTTTCGACTTATGTTGAGGGCTTAATTTTAGCTTTAATTTTTGACAGTTTTTTGTTTTTAGGTATGACAACTTTAAGCTGGGAATCATTTTTAGGCTTTACCTGTTTGGTTTCTATTATTTTAATTTTTCGGACTCTAATTTCACGTTATTTGGTGATCGTGTATAATTAAGAGCATGTGGTTTAATTATCGTCGCTGGTTTAAAAAAAGAAAAAGCCAAGTTTTAGACTTGGATGAGATTTTTTTAGATTCAGGTAATTTACCTTCATTTGATACTAATCAATTTGAAGGTCGAATTGAAAAACCAATTACTAAAAACATTTTAACGGGTGTTTTTGTTTCTTTTATTATTGTTAGTTTGTTTTTTACGGTTCGCTTGGGTTTTATTCAAGTTGTGTCGGGTGAAAGTTTTGCCTTAAGAAGTAATCAAAATAAAATTCGTTATACCCATGTTTTTGCTGATCGAGGGGTGATTTATGATCGTTTTGATGTGCCTCTGGCTTGGAATGATCCTGATCGAAAATATATTGAAACTGAAGGTTTTGCTCATATTTTAGGCTATATTGGTTATCCTAATAAGTTAGAATTAGCGGGAGCTGATTTTAATCATTTAGAATATATAGGTAAAAATGGAGTAGAAAATACATTTAATGATTTATTGATGGGTCAGCGGGGGATCAAAGTAGAAGAAGTCAACGCTTTGGGTTCAATTGAATCTGATCATGTGCTTCAGACTCCTACACCAGGTGAAAGTTTAACTATTTCAATTGATTCTCGAGTTCAGGCTCAATTTTTTTCAATTATAAAAGAAGTAGCGCAAAATAGTGGTTTTGCGGGTGGGGCGGGAGTGATTATGGATGTTAAAACTGGAGAAATAATTAGTCTGGTTAGTTATCCAGAATATGATTCTAATATTTTATCGACGGGATCTGATCGAGAAAAAATTGCTTCTTTTGTCAATGATCCCAATAAACCTTTTTTAAATCGGGTGGTTTCAGGTCTGTACACTCCTGGATCTATTGTTAAACCTTTCGTGGCTTTAGCCGCTTTAGCGGAAAATTTAATTGATCCTCAAAAAGTAATAGTGACTAATGGAGTTTTGACTATTCCTAATCGTTATTTTCCGGATCAGCCTACTGTTTATCGTGATTGGAAAAATTTAGGAGCTCTCAATTTAAAACAAGCTTTAGCTATGTCGTCTAATATTTATTTTTTTCATCTAGGTGGTGGCTATGACGGGCAACCTGGTTTGGGGATAGAAAAAATAAATTCTTATTCTCATTTATTTGGCTTGGGTGATAAGACTAATATTGAATTAAATAATGAATCAACTGGAATCATTCCTAATCCAGCTTGGAAGAAAAAAAATTACGAGGATGGAGATTGGCGCTTGGGGGACACTTTTTTGACCTCGATTGGTCAATACGGATATTTAATTACGCCAATTGAGATGGTGCGATCGGTCGCTTTTTTGGCTAATGGTGGCACAGTTTTGGAACCAACATTGTTAACTAATTTAAAAACCCCAAAAGTTGTACGCACGGTCGACATTGAAGCTAGTGATTTTAAAATTGTTAGAGACGGAATGCGGGCAGTGGTAATAAGTGGCACAGGGGGAGTTTTAAATACTTCTCATGTAGAAGTAGCCGCTAAATCTGGTACAGCCGAAATCGATACTAGTAAACGTCGTATTAATGCTTGGATTACTGGTTTTTTCCCTTACACTAACCCTCGTTATGCTTTTGTGGTAGTTATGGAGCAAGGGCCTTATGGTGGTAGTGTTGGTGGCGGAGTGGTTATGAGAAGGTTGTTAGATTGGATGGCTTACGAAACGCCAGAATACTTTAAATAAACAGTATTTAATCTAAGAGTGGAACTCTGGACTTGAAAGATGTTTATTTTATATCTTACTCTTAAAACTAAGATGATACAGTCATTTTATATCGGTAATATAATATATTTTTGACGTTAGAGCTTAATCAAGTTATACTGGTCTTACTTAATAAAATGTTTCTTTATTTATTTATTTTTTAGACTTATGGATAATACTGATTATTTAAGCCAAGATAAATTTGACCAATTACAAGATGAGCTTAATCATTTAAAAATGGTCGAGCGTAAACAAATAGCCGAACAATTAGAATATGCTAAATCATTAGGTGATTTGTCGGAAAATGCCGAGTATCACGAAGCTAGAGATAAACAAGCCGATCTTGAGGATCGAATTAAAGAGTTAGAAAATATCTTAAAAAGTTCGATAATTATTGATCAAACTAAAACCAAAACTAAAGGTGATGTGGTGGGAGTTGGTTCAGAAGTGATAGTTCGAAAAACTGGTGGTGATGATAAACAATATACAATTGTCGGCTCCGAAGAAGCGGATATGGCCACAGGTAAAATATCCTATTTGTCACCTTTGGGTAGTTCTTTGCTTAATCGCAAAAAAGGCGAATCTGTGACTGTTTCTACTCCCCGAGGAGACATGAAGTATGTTATAGTAGATACTAAGTAATTTAGTAACTTATGGCCTCTTTAGAATCAATTAGAGAAGATCGATTAAAAAAATTAAACATTTTACAACAAGCGGGTATTGATCCTTATCCAGCGACTGTTTATCGTGATTTAAATATTAGCCAAGTTTTAACTCAATTTGTTGATCTAGAAACTAAAGGTCAAGATTTAACCATTCTTGGTCGTGTAATGACTAAACGAGGACAAGGGGCGATTTTATTTTTGGATTTAAATGATGGTTCAGCCTCGATTCAAGTTTTATTGAAAGCCGATAGTGTCGAGCAATCTTTATTCGATTTATTCATTGATACTGTTGATGTCGGTGATTTTATTCAAGTGACTGGAACTTTACTCGTAACTAAGCAGGGGACACAAACTTTAGCTGTTACTGATTGGAAAATGATAACTAAAAGTTTACGCTCTTTGCCGGACAAATGGCATGGTTTAAAGGATGAAGAAGAAAGATTGCGTCGACGTTATTTAGATATTTTAACTAATGATGAAACCCGAGAGATTGTTATCAAACGGTCTTTATTTTGGCAAGCAATGAGAACTTTTTTACTTGAACGAGGTTTTTTGGAAGTTGATACACCGATTATTGAAACTGCTCCTGGAGGAGCTGAAGCTCAACCTTTTGTGACTCATCACTCCGCTTTAGATTTAGAAGTTTTTTTACGTATCTCACCAGAATTATGGCTTAAACAGTTATTAGTGGCTGGATTACCAAAAGTGTTTGAGATTGGTCGGATTTTTCGCAATGAAGGTATGGACGCTGAACATTTACAGGATTACACTCAATTAGAGTGGTATTTAGCTTACGCTGATTATAAAGATGGTATGAAATTGACACAAGAAATGTATCGATATATAGCCGAAAAAACTTTTGGGACGACTAAATTTACGATTAAAAATTTTACGATTGATCTTAATTCAGATTGGGAAACTTATGATTATGTGGCTACCATCAAAGATATGGTTGGACTTGATGTTTTGTCGGCAACCTTACCAGAACTTAAAGCCAAGATTGATGATTTGAACATAAAATATAAAGATAGTCATTTTAATCGCAATCGAGCAGTTGATACTTTATGGAAATTTTGCCGTAAGAAAATCTCTGGTCCTGGATTTTTAATTAATGTACCAGTTTTTATAGAACCTTTAGCAAAGCGTAAACCAGATCAACCAGAGATAGTTGAGCGATTTCAGGTAATATTAGCTGGTTCAGAAATGGGTAAAGGTTTTAGTGAATTAAACGATCCTTTAGATCAAGCGCGACGATTAAAAGAACAAGCTAAACTACGAGAAGCTGGAGATGCGGAGGCTCAGATGTACAACGCTGATTTTATCGAAGCTTTAGAGTATGGTATGCCCCCAGCTTGTGGTTTTGGGGTTAGCGAGAGATTGTTTAGTTTTTTGATGAACAAACCGATTCGCGAAACTCAAATTTTTCCTTTACTTAAACCTAAAAAATAAAATAAACCTTCATCAAATACTCCCTGCAAAAAATATTTTAATTAATTTCTAAATTTAAACGACTAGTTAGCTAGTCGTTTTTTTTGTGGATAACTAGAATAGGTAAGTGGTGCTTGGTGGTGTATACTATCATAGTAGTGGGAAAAAGTGGGTTATACATATTTTTAACTCAAAGTAGGACTTAACTTATTTTTAGGTAATCAGCTTCTTCTTATGTTAATTGGAGAATATCGACATACTGTAGACACAAAAAACCGAGTGGCTTTACCAGCTAAGTTTCGTCAAGAAATGGGTAAAAAATTAGTCGTCACCCATGGTTTGGACAATTGTTTGTTTGTTTATGAAGAGAAAGAATGGCAAAAAGTAGCCGATAAACTGGCTTCACTTTCAATGGGCCAAGCTAATATGAGGGGATTCAATCGTTTTATGCTTGGAGGGGCAGTTGAGGTTTCTCTTGATGCTATGGGTCGTATTTTGCTACCAGAATTTTTACGACAATTTGCCAAGCTTAAAACTAAAGTTGTGATCGCTGGTATGCATAGTCGATTAGAAATTTGGGATGAGACAAAATGGGAGACTTATACCAAACAAGTGGAACAACAAGCTGATCTATTGGCCGAAAAGTTGGGAGAAATTGGAATGATTTAAGATATGAAATCAGATATTCATATTCCAGTTCTTTTACATCAAACGTTAGAAGGTCTTAATTTAAAACCAGGGGATGTGGTTTTGGATGCGACTTTAGGTTTTGCAGGTCATAGTCGTGAGATTTCTCGCTTGATTGGCGAGACGGGGACGATTATTGGATTAGATGCCGATAAACAAGCTTTAACTTTAGCTAGTGATGTTTTGCAAACTGAGCCAGCTAAATTTATTCCTATTTTAACTAATTTTCGCCATCTAAAAACTGAATTAATAAAAATCGGAATCACCGAAATTGATGCTTGTTTATTTGATCTTGGTTTGAACTCTTTTCAGCTTGATCAAGCCGGGCGAGGATTTAGTTTTCGTTTTACCGAACCTTTATATATGACCTTAGATAATGACCCTAAAGCTCATACTTTATTGGCTTCCGATTTGCTTAACACTTTAGCTAAAGATGATTTAGAAATAATTTTAAAAAATTACGGCGAAGAGCGTTATGCTTCAAGAATTGCTACTTTAGTGGTAGAACATCGAAAATTAAAACCTTTTAAAACGACAACTGATTTAGTCGAGGTTGTACTTAAAGCGGTACCTAAATCATATCAATTTAAACGTTTGCATCCAGCGACGAAAACTTTTATGGCTTTAAGGATGGCTGTCAATGATGAATTAGGTAGTTTGGAAGAGGCTTTAAATGATCTCTGGTTGATGCTTAAACCTACTGGTCGCTTGGCTGTTATTTCTTTCCATAGCTTAGAGGCTAGAGTGGTTAAAAGATTTTATTTAAAACAAAAAGAAAATGGTTCTGGTTCTTTTATTACTAAACCAGTAATCAAACCAAGTTTATTAGAAACCAAAACTAACCCTCGGAGTCGAAGTGCTCAATTGCGAATTATTGAAAAAAATTAATTAAAATTATAATGAATTCACCAACAATTATTTATCAAGAAAAAAAGATTATTGCTTTTTTGGTGGTTTTAGTTTTTGTTTTATTGGCTACTTATGTTTATTTAATCAATAGTTCGATTTTAAATGTAGTAATCAGAAAAGAAGCCGAAGAATTAATTGCTGTCACTGAAACTGAAAATTCTTCTTTAGTAGCTCTTTATTTACGCTTATCGCAAGCCATTGATACTGATTTAGCAACTGAGCTTAATTTGATTAGTATTAAATCAAATGATGTAATAGCCATTAAGCGACCAAAAACTGCTACTGTATCGCTTTTTAGTAATGACTTATAGTTATCAAGCTCGAATAAGATTAATTGGCGCAGGGATTATTTTGGTAGTGTTAATTTTTGCGGCTAAATTATTTTTTTTACAAATAGTTTCAGGGTCTAATTATAATGATTTAGCCGATCGTCAATATTTACGTTCGGCTCGAACTTTTTTTGATCGAGGTTCTATTTATTTTTCTGATAAAAATGGCAATCAAGTGCCAGCTGCGACTTTAAAACAAGAATTTTTGTTGACGATTAATCCGCAATTAATTATTAATACTGAAGCTAGTTATGGTCACTTAGCTTCAGTGTTACCAGATTTAAATTCGGTTGAGTTTAGTGAGTTAGCTAACAACAAAAAGCGTTTGTATGCAGAGATAGCCAGTGGTTTGTCGAAAACAGAAGCCGACAAGATTAAAGAGTTAAATTTAAAAGGTGTTTATGTCTATAAAGAAAAAAAACGTTTTTATCCAGCCGAACGGTTAGCTTCTCATGTTTTAGGTTTTATGGCTTATAAGGATGAAAATTATACTGGTATTTATGGTTTAGAAAAAGAATATAATCAGATTTTAAACCATAAAGAGCAGGGTTCTTTTGCTAGTTTTTTTGCTGAGATTTTTCTTAATTTTTCGACTAATTCTAGTTTAAGTAATTCGGCAATTGAAGGAGATGTAATTTTGACTATTGAACCAGTAGTGCAACATACAGTAGAAGAGATTTTAGCTGAAACTATCGATAAATGGCAGGCTAGTAGCGGAGGAGTTATTGTCATGGATCCCCATACCGGAGAAATCTTAGCTATGACGGCTTGGCCGGATTTTCATCCAGGTGAAAGACAAAATAATATTGAAGCTTTACCTAATCCTTTAGTTGAAAGAGTGTTTGAATTAGGATCGGTTATTAAGCCTTTAACTTTAGCCGCCGCTTTAGATGCTGGAGTGGTTAATGTTAATACAACTTATGTTGATACTGGTTCGGTTACCTTAAATAATCGAACTATTATGAATTACGATAAACAAGCTCATGGGACCATGACGATGCAAGAGGTGATTAATAAATCTTTAAATACTGGCGCTGTCTTTATGATGCAACAATTAGGTCGTGAGCGATTTCGAGATTATTTTTTAAATCACTTTGGCTTAGGTCAAAAAACTGGAATTGATTTACCAGGTGAAGTGACTAGTTTAGTTTCTAATTTAAATAACAAACAGGAAGTCGAGTTTGCGACAGCTTCGTTTGGGCAGGGTATTGCCCTAACTCCTATTTCGGCTATTCGCGCTTTTGCGGTTTTGGCTAATGGTGGAAAATTGATCGAACCTTATGTAGTAAAAACAATTGAGTATGATTTTGGTCAGAATATTGAGCATTCGCCTAAAGTCTTAACAACAGATCAACTTAGTCTTAAAGCAACCGAAGAAATAACTAAAGTTTTGATCAAAGCAGTCGATGAGTCGCTCCTTGGTGGCACTTTGAGTCTGCCTCACTATAGTGTCGCCGCTAAAACCGGTACCGCTCAAATGCCAAATAGTCGTGGGGGATATTCGGAGACAGAATTTTTGCATTCTTTTTTGGGTTATTATCCGGCTTATAATCCTCGGTTTGTGACTTTTATGTATATTACAAACCCGAAAGGAGCTCGTTATTCATCTGACACTTTAGCTTATCCGTTTATGGAAACAGCTGAATTTTTACTTAATTATTATGAAGTGTCGCCGGATCGAGAGGTGGTGGATTAAATAATATGGAGGTGTTTTCTATTACATTAAAATGGTATAGTATGTTTATATAGAAGATGAGACTTTATAATTTAGATAATTTAATTATTAAATAATTTTGATTAAATATGAAAAATAAAACTATTATAGGAGGAGTTGTGGTATTGGTACTTTTGGGAGCAGGTTATATGTTATTTAGTAATAATACTTTTTCTTTAACAAATTCTGTTATGGGGGGTTTAAATATAAATAAAGGAGTTAAGTGTGTTCAAAATTTTGATATAGGTGAATCTGGTAACAGTCTTACAAGTACATTATATTTTTATCAAAACAAAATGCGTTATGACACTGTAATGGCTGAGGAAGTACAAGGGCAAAAAGATATGCATTCTATAACTGACGAAGAATTTACTTATGTATGGGGCAAGAGTGCTATTGGATCAGCTTTTGGTGGAACCAATACTGGTATCAAGATTGCTAACGATAGTGAGGAAAATGATTATGGTCTCGACTTTGACACTGAGGAGTTGAAGCAGAACAGCTTTAACGTACCTGGACTTACATGTGAAAAATGGTTTCCTGATGAAAAGGTTTTTGAATTACCAACAGAAATTGAATTTATGAGTCTAGAAGAAATGATGAATCCAGCTAACCTGATGCAAGATTTTGGGATTACAGATTTAGAGGTAAATAGTGTTGGAGATATGTGTGCAATGTGTGATCTTGTCCCAGATGAGACAGCCAAAGCTGAATGTAAAAAATCTTGTGAATAATAAGTTTACTTGCCATTAATGTCTGCTCCGCAGTCAGATTTGTTGTGAGCCACAATATTTTGTTCGCCGTCCTAGAGCGAACGAGTTCACTCGGACTAGCTCGCTCACAAAATTTTCAGCCCCGAACTCGATTGTTTTCTTTGTTAAGAAAACATATCTCCTTGCCCGCCATTGACTAAAGTCGCAAACGTTGGTAGGCGGGCGTTTTCACAAAACGCAAAACGGACTGAAGCAGTTCAGTTTTTTAAATTGAATGCTTCGCATGCAAATTTGTTGTGAGCCACAATAATTTACTCGTCGTCACTCGTAAATTTTCCAGCCCCGGCCTCAGTTGTTTTTCTTGCTAGAAAAACATACTTCCGGCTTCACATATCGCAGAAAAAAGTAAAGCAGTTTACTTTTTTCTGTCTCATGTGACCCCACTGCGTGGCTTTCAGAACTCTATTCAAACCGTGATTATATCAAAAGTTCTATTCAAGACCTCAATGTAATACTTGCTACTGTTTAGGTTTCTTTCCAATAAGTCGTTGAAAAGATTGAGCCAGAGGGTCTCCACGATACCACCAAAACGAACCTTCAATATCCAAATCCTCTCGTATATCCCAGACAAGGGTTTCTATTCTCTTCGACATTCGCTTCAAAAGTCGTGGGTCCATCTGCATTGGTTGATTTACGTGAAGATGTCCTTTTTCGTGGATGTTTAGTTTCGTATTGAAATGTGCAACTTTATTACCTCGTGCTTGGACCACCATATTCAAATCTTTTTTCAGTCTGTCTATTCTTCTCGCATATCTCTTTTGTTTCTTTTCGTCTTTTACATAACTTACAAAAGTATAGAGTGACGATGCTTTTTTGTTGTCATCAACCACATTACCCAAAACAACAATACTGTCTCTCGAATAAACATCATACATTGATATTATAATCGGCATACTGTTTTCACTACTTTCGACAAAATCATCCTTGTTCTTTCCTAAATATGAAAGAAGGTCTGCTGTTAGACGTAGACGGTCTGTACAGTTAAGTATGTAATCGCTTATATTACGTATTTTTCTTTCCTCATTCATTAGAGGTTTTTTCTTTGCCATTACCTACATTATATGAAAATAAAGAGTTTTATAGAAGATAAATGTAAGTCATCAACCAAATCCAAATACCTATATTGAAAAGACCGTGAACACTTATTGGTGCAATCAGAGCTTGCCATACATACTTTTTGTATTCAAAGGTCTTTGCTTTATAAAAGTAAAAAGATGAAGCTAAACCACTTGCATAGTGCATTAGCATTGTATGAATAAGAGCTTTGTCTCCATACGCTATATGGATGAGTTGTTCAGAAAACCCAAAACCTAAACCAACGAAAGAAGCTGTGATGGGAGAAAAACCAAACATTCTTATAATCAAATACGATACTAGGAACTTGAGTAACTCTTCAAGGATGGCACCATATGTGAGAACTCTCAACAAGAGTATTTCAATGTCTGGAAAACCAACATAGATAACAAAGGTTTTTAGTAAGTAGAGTAAAATAGCACCTAAAACAAAGGATGTTACAACCTGTATGATACGTTTTGCTCTCATTTTAGGTAATAAATACAACATTTTCTTATTATACTGCAGGGACCATTTGTAATCATTTTACTTGCATTTTTACTAATACTATGGTATTATATAAACACTGTTCTTTCACATATTCAAGGTTCAAAAACTCGATAGAGACGAGCATTTTGCATATCAAACACTTGGTATTTGAAATGTTCGTCTCATATTGAGACAGACCGCAACATTCAGAGCGTATCTGATAAAAAAAGGAGTATTGCGATGAAAAAAATAGAAAATCGTGTAGCTCAAAGCAAGCCAAGTGATTTCTCGCTCGGTTTGACCTATGAGTTCTGTGCCGAGTTCGGTAGACAAGGTGGCAACCCTGATTTACTTCAGGAGTTGATTGAAAACAAAGGGAGAATGGTTCGTGCGGTAGCAATCGCACGTGGTGATAACGTTCCGAAAGGATACGAACTCGCCAATTTAATCTCGGGTGATGATTTCATCTCACCCGAAGAAGTAGCAAACGCTTACGGCGTGCACTACACCGAGGACCAACTCAAACACTTCGGTGACACCCTCCCCGACGAGAAGACCCTTCAGTGGTACCGAACTCACGGCTATATGCTCGTGGCGGGACCATCGACGGAGCTGAACCTCCTTGAGGTTCGAGAGCTCGACAGCAAGGTTTTCTACTCGAAGACCGAAGGATGGTACGCCGAGAGCGAGCAGAAGTTCGCTCGTGAAGACAAGGTCGCCTGTGGCGAATGGCTCGCAATCCGCAAGGAAGAAGTGCCAAACTCGCTCCGCAAGACGTGGGACGAACAGCAAGACCTCATCACTGAAGTCGAGTACGTTCCGAATGCTCCCGAAGTCAGCTACGCTGTCACTGCCTATTTCAAGGTTCGTGGCATCTACCTGCTTCGTGGGAAATACGTTCGCACCAGTTCCGTTTCTGCGGGCGGTAACCACGTCTACGTCGGTTACTTCGACGGAGACGGTCTCGTCGTCAACCTCTACTGTGGCGACCGCCGTAACGGCAGCATCGGTGTTGCGTCCTCTCGGAAATGAACCTTGAGAACTTGATTGCTTGACGCTCTTGAGTTCTTGAACCTTCGTCTGGGCGAAGCCCTCGCTCAAAAATCTGGACCCCCTCCGTTTATTCGGTCGGGGTCCTTTTTCTATGCTAAAATGTTGGCACTTGCTCGTGTAGGTGCGACTACTGGTTTCATCTCGCAAGTGTTTCTACTTGAAACATTGCCAGAGTATTTTTGTCTACTGGATAAAAGTAGTGTGCAGTTCAAGATAGGGATTTTATTTCTTGTCTATTTCTAATAGAGGTCATATTTGTAAGTTCAAATAGGTGACCCGGACCCCAAATTTTGTACACCATCCTTGTACATTAATAACCTAGTGTACAATAAAGATATAT
>Ga0208904_1000155_pt1 | contig 59581 bp, 52 predicted proteins | sample AntAceMetag02UKB_FD_184774 | JGI IMG/M metagenome (GOLD analysis project Ga0208904, IMG submission 184774) | Saline lake microbial communities from Ace Lake, Antarctica - Antarctic Ace Lake Metagenome 02UKB (SPAdes) (version 2) | ecosystem: Environmental > Aquatic > Non-marine Saline and...
TGTTATTTAATAATTCAGCTCCATAGGAGCGGTATCTTTGTAGTTAAGAAAGCATAAATGACATAAGCTCCATAGGAGCGACACAATTTAAGCTGAACTATCACAAAGCTTTCGCTCCTACGGAGCTTGGTTCTGCGCTAGATCAATTTACTACAAAGATGTCGTCCCTATGGGACTGAACATTTATCAAAAATACTTTTGGTGAACTTTATTTACTGAAAAATTATTATATACTCAGACCCGTTGTGTGAAACAGACTTAGTCGATATGACATTATTTATGAGTATTTTGATAATTTGCGGCTTAAATTTGCATTTCACACAAGGGGTCATCTTATACTCTAAACCTCTAAACTCTTATTCCTTTTTTATTGTTTTTTGACTCAAATTTTCATTATTTACTAGTTGTATGAAAACACTGACATTAACACTCGACCATTTCCATTTTTCCGGGAACATCTCTCCCGATATGCTGTTGCTGAAAGAGCTGCATTTTGACCTGCTAAAACCCGATGAAACCATCATTCTGACATTAAAAGCACCTTTGGTTGGAGATATTCGTGTAGAACTGGATTTTGTTCATTTCCAAAATGATATTCTGACACTTCACATTCTTTCAAATCGAAAGATCGCAGATATGCTCCTCTCGTTTATGCAACGCTACACACGGAATATACCGTTCATTGATGTCGACTATCCATCAATACGCATTAATACAGTCTTAATGATGGATACATTGAATCCCGGGATCAGGATCCGCAATATTGCTATGGTCAACCAGCATTATATCATTGAAATGGAGATAAACTGAAAAAAATAATTATATTTCTATCCATTATTGCCCTCCTACTCTCATGTGCTATAGATATTCCGGATGATAGCGATGACGATCATCATACTTTTTCAGGAGGCGACACCCTTGATGTTCTTACTTGGAATCTTCATCTATTTCCCTCAAATGGGAATGCCAGTATTGACTATATGGAAGATGCCATCATAGCACTGCAACCCGATATTATTGCTCTTCAGGAAGTCAGTTCTGAATTATCTCTTCAAACATTGGCTAATCGCTTGAATGACTATGAATATGCCATAGCTAATGAAGGTGGCAACTGGGGATTGGCTTATATATATAACTCAACGGAAGTAGCTCTTTTTACCGATCCCTACGAGATATATACCAGCTATTGGAGCGCTTTCCCTCGTCCACCCTATGTTTTCGAGGCCAATTGGAATGGTAAGAAAGTTGTGATCATCAATAATCATCTTAAGGCATACGGAGATATTGAAAATATCGAAAGACGAATTGAAGCTATAGAATTATTGGACGAATACATTGACGAAAATCTCAATGATGAACGAGTTGTAATCCTGGGTGATATGAATGATGAACTGACTGATGATGTGAATAATGTCTTTGATATTATGCTTAATGATCAACAATCCTATTTTTTTACTGACCTTAGCATTGCCCAAGGATCAAATTTACTTTGGTCTTATCCCAGCTATCCATCACATATTGATCATATTGCCATTACAAATGAACTTTTTTCTGAACATTTTGAAACAAATACCGTATTATATGACACCTATCTAGATGGACGCTGGACTGAGTATAAGAAAAATATTTCCGATCACCGACCTGTTGCGATCTCACTTGTAATAGGAGAAGAATAATATGCTAAAACGAACAAAATTAAATGATGACCTGCGTCAATTATTCAGGTATGAAGATTATGAAGACTACTGCCTAAACGGATTGCAAATAGAAGGAAAAGATACGATCAAAAAGATCGCTTTTGCCGTTTCATACAATCTTTTATCCCTTGAAGCAGCGATTGAAAGCGGCGCTGATGCCTTGATCGTGCATCATGGTGTATTTGGTAAGGATTTCTTTTCCATAACGGGAAGAGAAAAGGTAAAAGTTAAAGCCTTGTTGGATGCTAATGTCTCCTTATTTGGCATACATCTTCCTCTTGACGGACATCGGGAATTGGGAAATAATGCTCAACTGGCCGCCTGTATCTCAGCGGATATCATTGAGCCTTTTGAAGTAGGGTTTATTGTAAAAAACACTGCCAAACTTACGCGAAATGAAATTCTTGAAGCATTTCATCTAAAACTCAAAACTGATGAGGAGGCACCCATACTTCAGGATGGTATAAAACCGGCTAGAACCCATGGAATGGATCACTGTGATTTTGGACCTGAAGTACCTGAAAAGATCGCTATTGTATCCGGTGGTGCCGGCTCTTATTATGAGGCAGCTTTACAACTTGGCGTTGACACATATATTTGCGGGGACATTCGCGAACAGATCCCGGCCATTGCTTATGAAAGTAAGACAAACTATATAAATCTTGGACATTATTGGTCCGAGACCCTTGGTATTCAGGCTTTGCAGGCTTATTGTGAAAAAAACTACGGCATTGAAACCATATACATTAACATTAATAATCGAATTTAATTATGAAAATCTTTATTGTCCCTTCTTGGTATCCTTATCCATCGAAGCTCATTAATGGAACTTTTTTTAAAGATCATGCCGAAAAACTTGCTGAAGCCGGGTATGATGTCGTCGTAATTGCGACTGAAATAATTTCATTGCGTGAGTATTTTTCTGCTCGTAAAGACCTTGGAACGAGAGTCTATACAGAAAATAAAGTTAAAACCTATCAACAACTTGTAATTAATAAACATCCCAAGAAACCTGAAGCATTTTATGAAAGATATAAAATATTATTAAAGCAACAGGTGGATGAAGTTTTGGAAAAAGAAGGTAATCCCGATCTTTTCCATGTGCATTCATCACTGTGGGCGGGAGCGGCTCTTACCTCTTATGACTTGGGTATACCCGTGGTCATCTCAGAACATCTGAAAGAATTTTTAGTATTTAAGGGCTTTTCGGACTTTCAATACAAGCTCATTGAAGATACATATAAAAAAGCCCAAGCTCTAATAACACCATCTACTGCGGTAATGAATCGTATTGATCAATATTTTCAAGTACCGGAGACCTGCCAGGAGCATATCGTACCCAATATGGTTGATACCGATTATTTTGTTCCTCTAAAGAAAAACCCTTTTGTTAACCGCTTCACTTTTCTCATTGTTGCCATGCTGCGTCCCGAAAAACGCATTGACAAGATCATTGAATCTTTTATCTCCCTCGGTAACACACATCTGGCAAAGATCCGTGTCGTGGGTGATGGTCCCGAATACCAGAAACTTGTTGATATTTCTAGGCAACGCAGTTTAACGCGACAAGTGGAATTCGTCAGGGAAACGGGACGTGAAGTTGTCCTGAAAAATATGCAAAGAGCAGATGTTTGTATGCTTTGCAGTAAAATGGAAACATTTGGTGTAACGCTTATTGAGGCGCTTTCCTGTGGTGTCCCGGTGATTGGCGGCAACATCGGCGGTGCAACGGATATCATCAATAAAGAAAATGGCATTCTTGTCCCCATCGACAATCCTATCGCTCTACATGAAGCCATGAAAGAAATGATCGAACATCCCGAAAAATACGATGCGAAAAAGATCCGTAAAGATGCGATCAAACGTTTTGATAAAAAAGTCGTAATTGAGAAGCTGGAAGATATCTATAAGAGCGTGAGACGTTAGACCTTCCGGCTGGTGTCCGAATCCCGCCCCGATTTTTTCGGGGTCGGGAAGAGGATCTGCCGGATGGTCGAGAAAAGACGTAAAGTGTAAGGTATAGGGTGTAAGGGTGTAAGGGTGTAAGGTATGGGGTATGGGGTATGGGGTATGGGGTTTGAGGTTTAACCTAAGAACCATCCTAATTCAACACTTCACCATTTCAACATTTCAACATTTCAACACTTCAACTCTTCAACACTTCAACAATTCAACTCTTCAACATGACCTTTTCGCATCAATCGTTCACAGTCCCGAAAGATTCTGTTTAACGGCACATATTAATTTAACTTGATAATAGCATGATTATGAATTAAATTTTTTGCATAAAAACAAATAGTAGTAAATATGCCTGAAAAAACCTTAAAAAAATTCGAAGATCTTCTTATTCAAAAGCGCTATAGTATTAATACGCGCAAAGTTTATTGTCATTATTTTAAAGATTTTCAAACATACTTCAGGAATTATAAGCTTGAAAATATTTCGACAGAGCAAATAAACAATTATATCCTCAAACTTATTCAAACAAAGAATATATCTGTCAGCCAGCAGAATCAGCGGATCAATGCGATTAAATTTTATTATGAAAAGATACTTGGTGGAGAAAAGCAATACTATGAATTACATCGGCCTAAAAAAGAACATAAATTACCAAAGGTCCTCAGCAAAAATGAAGTTAAAAGAATTTTCGATGTAACGAACAATCTAAAACACAAATGTATTTTGATGCTTATATATTCAGCGGGTTTGAGACGAAGCGAGTTGTTGAACCTTACTCCTGAAGATATCGATTCTGAAAGAATGCTTATTCACATTAATGGAGCAAAAGGTAAAAAAGATCGGATATCTTTACTTTCTGGCAATCTTTTGCAATTGCTACGACAATATTACAAAGAATATCGTCCTAACAAATATCTCCTTGAAGGACAAAGCGGAGGAAAGTATTCTGCATCAAGTGTAGCTAATATTTTGAAGAAAGCAGCCGGAAAAGCCGAACTAAGAAAAGTAGTTACTCCTCATATGCTACGCCACAGTTTTGCGACACACTTGTTAGAGCAAGGCACCGATTTGCGATATATTCAAGAATTATTGGGACATAGCAGCTCTAAAACGACAGAAATATATACACATGTATCAAAAAAAGCGATTAACAACATAAAAAATCCAATAGATGATTTTTTTGAATAAGAAGACTTGTTTGATGATAAAAGAAAAATATAAACAATTGTGTTTACACCGCTTATTTGGTGGTGTAAGTGTAATAGAGATACACCTACGTTAGGCACAAGCAAGAGAAACGAAACAGAACGATAAATTTGCTACAAGAAAATATTGAAATGAAAAGCCCACGCACAAATAGCACATTTGGTTTTTGCCGACACGAAAGCCAGCGCAGAAAAAACCAAAAGAGCTATTTTTCGCCACCGCTCATCGAGAATAATGAGAATTGAAATATGACAATAGAAAATTACATTGACAACATAAATCAGAGATACAAACTCGGAAATGCAACTGAGCATACTTTTAGAGGTGACTTACAACAACTCATTGAAAGTTTAGTTCCGGAAGTAAGAGCAACCAATGAGCCGAAAAGACAATCTTGCGGAGCACCTGACTACATCTTGACTAAAAAAGATATTCCCGTAGGATTTATTGAAGCAAAAGATATTGGAGCCAAAGACCTTGAAGGAAAAAATAAATCGGTAAATAAAGAACAATTTGACCGCTACAAAGCATCATTAGATAATCTGATTTTCACGGATTACATAGATTTTCATTTATACAATGACGGATTATTTATTACCAAAATCGCCATTGCAGAAATAACGGAAAAAGGAATCATTGCACTTCCTCAAAATTTCACAAGATTTGAAAATCTAATCAAAGACTTTTGTACTCACATTGGACAAAACATAAAAAGCTCAAAAAAATTAGCAGAAATGATGGCGGGCAAAGCCCGCCTTCTTTCTGATGTTATTGAAAAGGCTTTGACCAGTGATGAAACACATAATGAAGATAGTACGCTTAAAGAGCAAATGAATGCTTTTAAAAGTATTCTGATTCACGATATTACTCCCAAAGGATTTGCAGATGTTTACGCTCAAACTATTGCTTACGGAATGTTTGCCGCTCGATTGCACGACCCAACTTTAGATTCTTTTAGCCGACAAGAAGCGGCAGAATTAATTCCTAAATCAAATCCATTTTTAAGAAAATTGTTTGGCTACATTGCTGGACCTGATATTGACGACAGAATTAAATGGATTGTAGAAAACCTTGCAGAAATATTCTTAGCCTGTAACGTAGAAGAGATTCTAAAAAATTATGGAAAGACTACAAAAATGGAAGACCCAATTATCCATTTTTATGAAACTTTCTTGGCTGAATATGACCCAAAACTAAGAAAAGCAAGAGGTGTTTGGTACACTCCTGCCCCAGTTGTAAATTTCATTGTTCGTGCAGTTGATGACATTTTAAAAACAGAATTTGATTTATCACAAGGTTTGGCAGACACTTCAAAAACAAAAATTACTGTAAATACACAAACTCCTGATAAACGTTCTACAACTGGTTATAAGCAAATGGAACAAGAAGTACATAAAGTGCAAATTCTTGACCCGGCCACAGGAACAGGAACCTTTTTAGCAGAAGTAATCAAACACATAAACAAAAAATTTAAAGGACAAGAAGGAATTTGGAGCGGTTATGTAGAAAATCACTTGCTTCCACGTTTAAATGGTTTTGAGTTGTTAATGGCAAGTTATGCAATGGCACATCTGCAATTAGATTTATTGCTAAAAGAAACAGGATTTAAAGCTACTACAAACCAACGGACAAGAGTGTACCTGACTAATAGTTTAGAAGAACATCATCCAGACACAGGAACTTTATTTGCCAATTGGTTAAGTAGTGAAGCCAATGAGGCGAACCACATCAAACGAGATACTCCTGTGATGTGTGTTATTGGAAATCCCCCTTATTCTATTAGCAGTTCAAATAAATCTGTTTGGATAGAAAATTTGACAAATATCTATAAACAAAATTTAAAAGAGAAATCTTACAATTCTTTATCTGATGATTACATTAAGTTTATACGTTTTGGACAATATTTTATTGAAAAGAAAGGAGAAGGGGTATTAGCATATATTTCAAACAACAGCTTCATTGATGGTTTGATTCATCGCCAAATGAGAAAAAATTTATTAGAAACATTCGATAGTATTTACATTCTCGATTTACACGGTGATTCAAAAAAGAAAGAAGTATGTAAAGATGGTTCTCCAGACCAAAATGTATTTGACATTATGCAAGGAGTATCTATCAATATTTTTGTTAAAACAGGTGTTAAACGAAAAAGTAAATTAGGAAAAGTTTATCATTCTAACTTACAGGGAAGAAGAAATGCTAAATATGAGTTTTTAAATAAAAACTCTCTTAAAACTATTAAGTGGAACATATTAGAAACAAAAGAACCAAATTATTTTTTCATTGATAAAGACTTTACAGGACAAAATCAATACAATAAAGGTTTTAAAATTGATGAGATATTTTTAAAGTATAACAATGGAATAGAAACAGGTAAAGACCTTTTTTTCTATGGGATTTCAAAAAAAGAATTAAAATCTAATTTAGAGTTTTCATTCTCTAACAAACCCGAAACAATCAGTAAGTTTAAAATTACTAATACATCAAGTTTTCACTTTGAAGATAAGTTTAATTCAGCAACTTTAGACTATAATAAAATCAGACCTGTAAGCTACCGCCCTTTTGATATTGTTTCCTCTTATTATGATGAAAACTTACAAAGAAGACCAGCTTTTAGCACTATGAAACAGATGTTTTCTGAAAATCTGGGTCTCCTAACACCAAGACAATTTTCAGGTGATTTTAGACACGTTTTTATATCAAAATTCCCAACCGATTGCAATTTAACTGGAACAGCAAAGAAGTTTGGAAGCTCGCCACTAATTCCACTTTATATTTACCACGAAAACAATGGGCAAAAAACTATTGAGGATACAGCAGAAAGAAAACCGAATCTTAATCAAGAAATTGTAAATGGAATTACTAAATCGTTAAACCTAACATTCACAAATGAGAAAGAGTTAAAAGAAAATACTTTTGCCCCAATTGACATTTTAGATTACATCTACGCTGTTTTACATTCTCCAACTTATCGAGAAAAATATAATGAATTTTTAAAAATTGATTTTCCAAGATTACCTTACCCAAAAGACCAAGGGACATTTTGGGAATTGGTTAAATTGGGCGGAGAAATCAGACAAATTCATTTATTAGAATCGCCAATTGTGGAATATTACATTACAAGCTATCCAAAAGATGGAGATAATACTATTACAACCAAAATCGGCAAAAAAGATTGGGAATTATTTGATGAAGAAAATCAATTAGGGAGAATATGGATAAATGACGAGCAGTATTTTGACAACATTCCACTAACCGCTTGGGAATTTTACATTGGAGGCTATCAGCCAGCTCAAAAATGGCTAAAAGACCGTAAAGAAAGAACCTTAGAATTTGATGATATTTTACATTATCAAAAAATAATAGTCGCACTTTCTGAAACAGACAGACTAATGAAAGAAATTGATAAAATTGAGATTGAGTAAATATGAAAAACCATTTAGAATATAAAGGTACTCGTTGGTACAAGTGTGATTTGCATTTACATACAATTGCAAGCAATTGTTTTCAAGATGAAACTGTAACACCTGAGCAGTGGGTCGATAGAGCAATTGAGCAAGGTTTAAATTGCGTTGCAATAACTGACCATAATATTGGCACAAGTGTAGATGCAATAAAAGAAGTTGCAAAAGACAAAAACCTTACAGTTTTCCCTGGTGTTGAAATAACTTGTGATAGTGCTAAAGTCCACTTACTTATACTATTTGATGTTTCAAAAACATCTGCCGACATTAGAGATTTTTTAGTTCGTGCAGATATTAAAGCTGATGATTTTGGAAAACAAACAGCATCAACAGTAAAAAGCATTTTTGATATTGCTGATTTAGCAAATAAAGATGGGGCTATTGTAATTCCTGCTCACATTGATGAGTATAATGGTCTTGGAGATGTGAGCGTTGAAAATCTTAAAAAATTCTTTTCAAATCAAAATATAAATGCTGTTCAAATTGTCCATAAAGATTTTCTAAATAAGGAATTACAAATTTCGAATAATGATGAACTTAAAGTCAAGTTAAATAATTACTATGGGAATCCAACTCCTTCAATAGATGATTCCACTGTGAAAAAATGGTATACTTCTGCGAAATATGCTTTGGAAGCAAAAGTTGCTTTGCTAACATTTTCAGATAATCCTCACGAACAAAACAACCCCAAACACGGCTTATGGGGAATTGGTAGTCATTACACTTGGATTAAAATGGATAGAGAACCAACCCTTGAAGGTTTACGACAAGCATTTTTATTGCCACAATTTAGAATTAAAAACGAATTTGAAAGCCCAAACTCACCATATAATACTCCTGATGTTTGGATAAAATCAATTTCCATATCCAATACAACAATCACCAATGATTCATCTCCATTAAAACTTGACTTTAATCCTCAATTGAATACTATAATTGGAGGTAGAGGAAGTGGAAAATCGAGTGTTTTAAGATTTATCAGAGGTGTTTTCAATAGAGTAATTGATTTAGATGGTTTAACCGATATTTTAAAAGACCACGAAGAGTTTTATAGGATTGAAACAGGTCGCCCGAAAAAAGGAGTTCTAAATGATGAGTCAGTTATTGAAATAGAAATTGTAAGAGACAGTTCTTTACACAAAGTTACTGCTTCAAACATTCAAAATTCTGCTGTGCAAGAAATTAAAATTGAAAGGTTTGATGAACAATCTGCAACTTGGGAAATTATAACAGATGAAGGGTATATTGATTTCTTAGAATTTGAGCAATATTCCCAAAAACAGATTTATGAAATAGCACAGGAGCCTAACGCCTTACGAGAAAGAATCGACAAAGCTATTGAAGATGTTGAGAGAATAAAATCTGAACGTGAACTTATAAAAAATAAATTCTTTGAAAAATCAGCAGGAATAAGAACAATTGACCAACTACTTTTGGGTAAAGGGAAAATTGAAACTCGAATAAAAGACCTTGATACAAGTATAAAGAAACTACAGCAAAGTGGCATTGCGACTCTTCTCACTTCAAAAGAGAAATTTGCAAAGGAAGAAGTAAACATTAATCGCTTCAAAAATGATATTGAAGCTAAAGAAATCCTCCTAAACTCATTAATTCAAGAATTTGAAATAACCGATATTGAATTTTTAGATTTTAAAGACACTCATAGTAGTGTTTTAAAACCTATTTCTAAAACTGCAATTGATAGTTTAGCAACTATAAAGGCAGAACTGGACAAACAAAAGGGAGCTCTTAAAAAGGTAAAAGAAGATTTTGAAAATTCTGTTAAGAATTCTGTTTGGAAAACAGATTATGATGAAAACACAAACGACTTTTCCACTAAAAAACTTGAATTAGAAAAGGAAGGTATAAATGACATTGAGAATTTTGAAAAATTAACCCAAGAAAAAGCAGAGTTAGAAAAAGACCTTGAAATCATTAATGCCAAAACCATTATTCGTAATGCTGACATTGCAGAAAAAGAAAGCCTTCAAGATGAGTATTTGAACAAAAGCAAAGAATTGACCGCAAAAAGAAAAGAATTTGTTTCGGGAATTTTGCAGGACGATAAGGTTAAAATTAACATTAATGCTTTTCGTAATAAAACAGATTTTGAATTGAGATTAAGGAAAATAATTCAAAGAGAAAATTTCTCATTTCAAGATGACATTGACAATTTGACAAATTTGTGTTTTATAGGTAATGTAGAGCAAAAAATAAAGGAAGTACGAAATGTATTTTTGAAGATTAGAAAAGATGAAGATGTAAGTGCAGTAGTTTCAGGTCATTTTGTAAACTTGGTAAAATCATTGAATGATGGTCAGATTGATGAAATTGAACTTTTATTACCAGAAGATGAAATTGAAATTCAGTACAAACCGACTTCAAAAGCACCGTTTAAATCTTTATCAACTGCATCAGCAGGACAAAAGACAACTGCTATTTTGACCTTTATTCTTTCTTATGGTAAAGTTCCTTTAATTCTTGACCAACCAGAAGATGATTTAGATAATAGACTTGTTTATGACTTAATAGTAGATAGATTAAAAAAGGCAAAAGAAAATCGACAATTAATTGTTGTTACTCATAATGCGAATATTCCAGTAAATGGAGATGCTGAATATATTATTTCTATGGACACGGAAAGTAAAAGACTAAAAATATTTAATGAAGGAACAGTTGAACAAACTGCAATTAAGAAAGAAATCTGTGATGTAATGGAAGGAAGTGAACAAGCATTTAATATGAGGTCAAAAAGATATAAACAAATTGGATAGCCATCGCAAAAGCCATACACATTTGCAATTCGCACGAGCCAGCACTTGACCAAAAATTGCAAAAGAGTATGTCTTGCCAACGCACTTTAAGAAATAGAAATTGTAGCAAATTTGAAAGATAAAATATATAGAAATGAATGAATGCCAGTGCCTAACACGCGGTATAAAACATTGGGGTTTAAGTGGTTATGCGAGCTTTCTGCCACGCATCAAGTTTGGTGTAACTGGACAAGTTTGTAGTCCGCAATCCCCAACGATTTCATACCGCAACCGTTATTGGCAAGCAGACGACAGCGTGTTGGAAGATAGCAGTTTGAGACATTAAACGGGAACGACACTTAAATGGAACAATTTAAAAACGGATTGGAAAAATGATAATTGACACAAATTATAATTTTTACTCCGATGCAAGAGGCGGAGACCCTGACAGCACCAGTCCAACACTCCGAAAATACCATAAGATATTATGGAGTAAACCTTTGCCAAATGGTAAAATCTTTGAATTATATGATAATAAAAATGGCGTTTATTTATATCATAAGTCAGAACTTGGAGAATTCTTTTTGGGTAGCGATGCTATAACACACTCGTATAAAAACCATAAACGAAAGCATTGGCTTACAAAACAAATCCCAAGCGAAGTAGATGAGCTTTTTGATACAGGTTCTACCATTGGAGCTTATACTGTTTTTCCAAATAACAGAATTGACGGTAATCATACAATCAATCAAGCACGTGGGGTAAATAGTTTAATTGATGATAGATTCGACTTAACGTTAGAATGTATTCGTCTCTTTTATTTGGGACAAAAAAGTCCGCTTTATGACACTTTATTGAGATATAAAAACTTCTTCGATTTGTTTGACAATTTTATCGGCTATATCAATTTCTTTTTATTGGAAGATTTGATTGATGAAAACAAAAATATTAAATTTTATTTGCCTTTTGATGACTTCAAAACTCCTCCCACATTTTGTAATACTGACAAATATCTATTATATAAAAAAGGAGTAATGAATTTTATTAGGTCAAGAAACAAAAAAATAGAAAATTATACCCAACTCAAAAAGACTGAGTAAGATGCCAGCACATAACAAGCGGTATATTTATCTAAATTATAACCACTCCCCTATTGTGGGGTTTTTGCTTACATTTTCGTTTTTTTCTTAATACCTATTTCTTTAGCAATTCTCTCACCCTCACCGGCTGGATCAGCCAGACAAGAGCAATATAGAGTAGGGAAACGGGGATCTTCCACAGAAGAGAGATGTTCAGTAAATTTAATACTACAAATACGGTAACGGAGATAAGCAGGATCAGGACGAGTTTTCCGTTCTTTTGCTTGATATCCGATTTTTTAACTGCCCAAAAGCGAATGCCAAGAGCCATGACCAAATAAGCCGCTGCGGTGGCGATAGCTGCACCCATGAGCCCCATCTTGGGAATAAGGATTAGGTTAAGGCTGAGGTTAAGAATTGCACCGATCCCCATAAATACGGCATTCATCCCGGTCTTATTTTTATGATAAAGAACGGGCAGTTGCAACAAATACAATCCCATCATGACATAAGCGCCCATGATCACGGGAATAATAGGAATGCCATCCCAATAACTGGCATGCAGAATATATCGCCCTTGTCCTAAAGGTATCTTGACCAATTCGGGAACCCAGAGAGATGCCAGGAACCAGATCGCAACAAAGATCACGCCGGTTTGAAGATATATCTTCTCTAACCTTGCTCTCCCCTCCTCTTTATCCACTTCTCTCAAGAAATACGGTTGCCATCCGGCATTAAAGCTGTAGACCAGCAAACGGATCAACACTGCCACCGTATAGGAAGCCACGTACAGACCTGTCGCTTCATCCCCCATAAAATACCCGACCAGCCGGCGATCGGCCAACTCAATGGTCCTATCGAATAATCCGGCGATCATAAAAGGCAGTCCGAAAAAGAACAGCTCTTTCATGATCCTCGTGGATATTTTTGCTCCCTTCATAGCCGGCAGCATGATAAAGATCAAGGCAACAAAAAGCACCAGTGAGGAAGCGGCATTTGCCCAGAGAATATATTGGATATTTTTGGTGAACACCGAGACCAATAAAAGTAACAAAACCAATCGGATCACGATCTCAATATTTTGCAGTACCACGCTCAAAATCGCACGATTTTCCGCCCTGAGATAGAGAATGCCCTGATTATTCAGGATATCAAAAAAGAGAATGGCCAGAGATAGCGAGAACAGTGTTGTGGAATCGGTTCTAATGGCCAAGGGACTTAGAGTATTCCTGAATAGAAAAGCCAAGCCGATAAATGCCAGCGCTAATATCATCATGAACAAGATCGTATTTTTCAGGTAAGCCGCTTTTTCATTCTTTCGCACATAATAGTTCATAAACGCGGCATCAAAACCAAAGGGTAGGATCACTGCCATAAAGGAGATAAAAACATAGCAATAGGCAACCTGACCGTAGATCTCCGGTGGAAAAAGATTGCTCCAGATCGTGACCTGAATGATAAAGTTCAGTCCCCGTGCAAGAATATTGCCCGTGGTATAGATCACGGAATGTTTAAGAAGTCTATGCGGCATGTTTTGTGACTCGTATTTTTGGATAGATAAAGAACAAAACAATCAGCATATATGCCCCAACCAGCACAAGTTTCAGCCATGCGGCTTGAATGCCAATAACAAAGAATACGATAGTCAAAGCAAGTGTCAGAACGAACATGATCGCCAGATTTCCCCATTCATAGGCGATCGGCATCCACTTTCTAACAACAAAATAAGTACATATCGCCATGAACACATAGGCAGACAGCGAGGAGATACCTGCGCCGATCATACCGATTTGAGGAATGAGAATAAGGTTCAGTCCGACATTGATCAGAGCAGCGATCCCGACGATCACAGATATAACCCACGTCTTACCGGTATAAAATATCGCCGGATGGAAATTGATATAAATACCGTTAAAGAGATAAGCGGCCAGGATCAGCGGAACCACGGTGATACCCGCCCAATAACTTTGTGCAATAATATGCCGCCCCATGATCTCGAAGGATACGATCTCTTTGATAAAAAAGCTTACGAGAAGGAAGACAATGCTCATCAGAAAAACGAACCATGTCATGATCTTGGAGAAAAGACGTGGAGCGGTCGGATCATCATGCTTCTGGAGGAAAAAAGGCTGCCAGGCAAAGCGGAATGCCATCACGACCAGCATCATAAAGATTCCAAGCTTATGACCTGCCGAATAAAGCCCCACATCTTCAAGTCCCTTGAACCACTGTAGCATATACCGGTCGCTCAATTCAATGATCATGCTTGAAAGTCCGCTGGGAACAAAAGGCAAACCGAACAAGATCAGTTTTTTCCATATTGATCGCGAGAATTGAGCATTGAAGTTTTTGATCACCACCGGAATGAGGATCAGAAAAGAGAATGCCGAAGCGACCAAGTTGCTGATAAAGACACCTTCGATACCCATGCCCCGATAATGGATCAGATAAATATTCAAACTGACGTTGATCAGGACATTAACCAGGGTGATCATTGTGAAAATAAAAGCTTTATTATTGATCCGTAGATAATGCAGCGGAATTAGATACATGGCGTCTAAAAACAATATCCCGGCGGTCATGCGAATAATATGTGTGTAATTGGAGGAAGTTAAGATTATCCGACTAAGAGCAGGAGCAAAAAGCCAGATCAGCGCGGAAAAGGCAATCGAGGTTATCAGCAGAGAGGTGAGGACAGTAGAAAATACATCCTTTTTCCCATGCCCTTCGGCTTCTCCGGTTCTGGAATAGAAACGCAGGAATGCGCTCTCAAGTCCGTAATGATAAAAGATATTTAAAAAGGCGATAAATGCATATATCAGAGAAACCGCTCCATATGCTTCGGGAGAAATATGGTAAGAATAAAAGGGTAAAAGCAAAAAATTGATCATTCGGGCAGCCACATAGCCGATCCCGTAGACCAGGGTCTGCTTACTGAGGCGAATAATATCTTGTTTTACCATTGACGTCCTATCTTAGGGTCATCCTGAACCCCGTCCCGAAACATCGGGATCGGGGGCCAGCGGTCCCGAAGCTTCGGGATTCAGGATATCTGTGAGAGTCCCTGTATAAATATTCTTTAAGAATGCAATTCATCAATTTTCAATTATTCAATGCTTTAAGGTAATATCTGTACCATGAATAGATCTCTCCGCTCCATTCTCCGTCAACTGCCGGATCGTTTCGGTCGAGATGACAATATCTTTTTGATCTTCTCTTAATCTTTATCAATTGTCCTTTGTCCTTTATCAATTGTCCTTTATCAATTGTCCTTTATCAATTGTCCTTTATCAATTGTCCTTTATCAATTGTCCTTTATCAATTGTCCTTTATCAATTGTCCTTTATCAATTGTCCTTTGTCAATTGTCAATTGTCAATTGTAAGGTATCGCGAAATACTCCACCCGAGCCAAAGCTTTCTTTGAATCTTGCCAATCCGTAATTGGGTTCCATATTAACCGTAAATATCCCGAAATCCAAATAATGGAATCCCCGCTGAATACTATCGGCAATAACCTCTTTGAACAAGACGTTCACACCGCGATATTCTTGATATGCTTCATTGTGTGATATATAAAATGCCAGGGTCACCAGTTCATTTGCATCAAACATCACGATCCCGGCGATCATCGTATTTTCAAGATAGGCGCCATAGAGTCTGATCTGTTCAGGATAGAGTTTTTTAAGATCAAGAAGCTCATCTAAAGTGTGAGTGGGTTCTACGCCATGCCTGATCTTTAGATTGTTCTTTAAAATAGCGTAAAAAGCTTTATAATCATCCGTCTCCCTGACTTGTACACCCATTTTTTCGCCTCGACGATAAGCAGTCCGATGCGTGCTCTTGAATTTCGCTAAATTTTTATCAATATCATCCTCAAGCTTCAAGACGGATGATATTTCGCGTTTAAGATAAGTATAACCTTCACGGAAGCAGGCAAATTCAAGATAATTGTTTAGTTGGTAATTGTAAATATCCGGAGGCAATGTCATAATGATCGAATCGAAATTCTGATCTTTGGCGTACTCTCCCAGGGCTTTCACGATCTTAACATTTTTCTCAACACCCTGATTCAAAGGTTGTACGATCCCACCGTAAGAGCTGCCTCTATGAGAATACAAAATACGTTTTGAATCATCTTTAAATTCTACAGCAGGGAAAAGAGCGACAGGCTTTCCTTTTTCCATAAAGATCAATGAATGATCTTTAAATCTTCCCTTGGGATGGTAGTTTATGAATTTTCGCTCATGAAAAATCGTTCCATTGTTCGCCTGATGGACAAAGTCATCCCAAAATCCATGTTCATTTTCATTATAAAGAAGTACGTCGATCATGTATTATTCCTTCGGATTTTTCAATATCAGCGCTGAAGTATAGCCCACCACGGAATCATGGTCATTCATTAGCTCTCCCGAGTGAGAATAGCCAAGAACCTTGATATGTTCCTTATTTATATCGAGACCCTTTAAGATAGCAATAATTGGACCAACACCGCAAGCTTCAAGATCATTTGATCGTATTTTTTCAATTATTTTTTCCGTATCCGTTTTCTCTAACAATGCTATAAATTCGCCATCCATATTTTTAGCCGTATGACTATCATGAAAATGCGAGAGATCTGAACTGGCGATGAAAAGGATGTCCTTTCCATAAGCTTCATAAAGTTTTCTTATGCACTCCCTTGCTTCTTCAATACTTTTTATCCCTTGATCTCCCATGACTAATGGCAAAATTGGGATATTCCCAAGTAAGTATTGTACAAATGGCAATTGAACTTCCAGTGCATGCTCAGCACCATGCCCTTCCATTCCGGATATAAAACCTTTACATTCCAGGGCAATCATTCTTGCCTTTTCATCTACCGGACAAATACCCAAGGGTGTCCTATAAGCTACTCCCGAATACACGGAAATAGCGGAAAAATACTCTCGGTGACTGGGGGAAATGATACAAACACATTGATAAGTTTTATTTTTTAAGTTCTGATAAGCTTTTGCAGCTTGTATCCCTGAATAAACATATCCCGCGTGTGGTGCGATCAATCCCGAGATATGATCATCTATCTTGATATGACTCTTTTCTACCGAAGCAAAAAACTCATCGAGCATATTTATAAGTGTGCTACGGTCTCCGGGATAAAATTGACCTGCTACTGCGGGTTTTCTTATATGTAGTTTTGAACTATGTGTCATTTTAAATAATTAGTTTTTAGTATTTTGCGTATTTTTCAATGTCAAAGGAACTGGTTAAGTGGTATAGGGTATAGAGGTTACTTATAATTTTTGGTATCATTATTTATTTTGTTATTCTTAACTTACTTCGAATATTCAATATTTATTATTTGTCTCTTGTCTTCCCCTCTTAACCTTTACACCCTACACCTTTACACCTAAACTATTTATATTCGTCAAATTCTTTCTTAAGTCCTATCCAACATTCTGTAAGTCCTTCCACCATAACCTTAGTATGGCAGAGTACCGGCATAAAATTTGTATCTCCGCTCCAGCGTGGTACAATATGCTGATGAATATGTTCCGCAATACCCGCTCCGGCTGATTCTCCCAGGTTGAAACCAACATTAAAACCTTGAGGGTACATTGTTATTTTCAACACTTCAATGACCATTTGAGTAACATCAGATATCTCGTATAGTTCTTCCTTAGTCAAGGTACTGTAATCACTGATATGACGATAAGGAACAACCATCAGATGACCATTACTATAGGGGTAACGGTTCATGATTACAAAAACATGCTTTCCCCGGTAAAGGATCAGATCTTCTTTATCTTTGTTATCTTTGGGTTTAGTACAGAAAATACACCCTTTTGGCTTATCTTCCTCAGGTGTACGAATATATTCCATTCTCCATGGTGCCCAGATTTGTGCGAAACTGTTCTTTTTATTGTTACTCATAGTTTGTCTCTTCCATTTTTTGAAATGTATGACTTTTTTTTGTGATGAACAATAAATATACGGGGAGGCTCGGAGTGCGGGGTTTAAGGTTTAAGGTTTAAGCGCGAGGAAGAATATGTCATCTTGAGCGGAGTCCGTCGGCTGACGGACAAAGTCGAAAGATCTATTCATGGTGCAAAATAAACGATAAACGATAAACGATAAACGATGAACGATAAACGATGAACGATAAACGATAAACGATCTCAGATTACCAATTATTTCTTCATATATACAAAAAACCCCATCACATGGATAGGGTTTATATAATATTTTTCTTTAACTTAAGCGGTTAGTATATCAATCAATTTACGACCGCGTTTAGTATTAAACTGAACGATGCCGTCCGCTGTAGCAAAGATCGTGTCATCGCCACCAATTTTAGTATTTTTTCCCGGAAAGAATTTTGTTCCGCGTTGACGCACGATGATGGTACCTGCTGTTACGAGTTGTCCGCCGTAGCGTTTAACACCCAAATATTGGGGATTAGAGTCACGACCATTATTCGTACTACCTTGACCTTTCTTATGTGCCATAATTTATTCCTTTTCAGTCTTTTTCGCTGCTTCAGTTTTTTTCGGCGCTACAGCTTTCGATGCTGTTGCTTTTTTCGGAGCTGCTGTTTTTGGTGCTGTTGCTTTTTTCGGAGCTGCTGTTTTTGGTGCTGCTGCTTTTGGAGCTGCTGCTACTTTAGGCTTACCGACAGTGATCTCATCGATCTTGATCTGAGTGTAACCCTGACGATGACCGCGTTTCACTTTATAATCTTTACGGCGTTTCTTTTTAAAAACAATGATTTTTCTATCACGGCCGTGTTCAACTACATGTGCACTCACTTCTGCGTTTTTAACAAAAGGTGTTCCAATAGAAACTTTACCTTCATCATCAACAAGCATTACATTGGTAAATTGAAGTTTATCTTTAACAGCGGCGTTCTGTAAGGGAACTTTTACGAAATCCGATTTCGCCACTTTAAATTGCTTTCCACTTATCTCTACAATTGCATACATTTTATTTGTTTCCTATTTCTTTTTCTTCTGCATCACAAACAGCCGATAAATATATCCATTAAGTGGCTTGCAGTCAAGCGATATATGCAATTTTTTTAAAGAATTTAAGAGATAGCATTTAGAAGATGAAAGAAGGGAGTAAAATATTAAAATAATCTGCTTTAAAATGTACGGAACGGTTTGAAACCGTTCCGTACTTATCAATAATCATTCACCAATGATCTTCACAAGTATCCTCTTCGGTCTGCGACCATCAAATTCACCGTAAAAGATCTGTTCCCAAGGACCAAAATCCAAGCGACCTTTGGTAACTGCAACCACCACTTCACGACCCATGATCTGGCGTTTATGATGTGCATCACCATTGTCTTCTCCGGTACGATTGTGTTGATATCTTCTCGGAGAGGGATCAAAAGGAGCCAGATCTTCCAGCCATTTCTTGTAATCCTCATGTAAGCCTGATTCGTCATCATTAATGAATACCGAAGCGGTAATGTGCATAGCGTTGACCAGACACAAACCTTCTTGTATGCCGGATATGTCAAGGATCTCAGATATCTTAGGCGTGATATTCACAAAATCCATACGCTGAGGAACTGTTAGTGTCAAATATTCCGTGTGTGAACGCATTTATTTTTTAGGTGCTTTCACTTCTTTGGGTACTTTGAGTTTCGTATCACCCAACACTTTACCAATTGTTGCAACCAATCCACCGATATCAGTTAAATTACTGGGTAAGATCATGGTATTATTTTCTTTGGCAAGCTTGCCGAATTCACCGATATATTGCTCTGCAATACGCAAATTTACAGCTTCAGCACCACCGGTTTCATTGATAACATGTGCGATCTCTTTTAGTCCAAGTGCTGTTGCAATTGCTACTTTTTCGATCTCGGCGGCACGACCTTCGGCCACATTGATCCGGCGTTGTTTTTCACCTTCAGATCTGGCGATAAGTTCTTGCCTGTCACCATCGGCTCGGTTCATCTTTGCTTGTCTATCACCTTCAGATTCAGCGATCAAAGCTCGTTTTTCGCGTTCAGCGCGCATCTGTTTTTCCATAGCATCGTTGATGCTCTGGGGCGGAGTAATGTTCTTGACCTCATAACGGGTAACTTTTACGCCCCATGGATCCGAAGCCTTATCGACAGCTTCAACAATAGATACATTAATTGTTTCACGTTCTTCAAAGGTTTTGTCCAATTCCATTCGACCGATAATACTACGCATGGTCGTTTGGGCCAGCTGGGTGGATGCAAAACGATAATCATCAATACCGTAAGATGATTTCATGGGATCCATAACCTGCAGGTAAAGAATACCATCAACTTCGACTGAAATATTATCTTGTGTAATACATGTTTGAGAAGCAACATCTAAAGCTTGTTCTTTTAGAGTATGTTTGTAAGCCACACGGTCTGCGATCGGGACCAACAAATGGAAACCGGCCGTGAGTGTTTTCTTGTATTTCCCAAGACGTTCAACAATAAAGGCGGATCTCTGTGGAACGACCCGAATACTTTTTGCCAAAATAACAAAGGCAAAAATAGATAGACCGATCCAAATAATTGTACCTACTACATCATTCATTGAATTCTCCTTATTTAATAGGTTGTACTTTTAATTTAATACTGTCTTTATCAATAATAGTGACTTTTGTTCCTTCGGGAATATCCTCCTCAGCATAAGCTGACCAAGAAACACCTTTGAACAATATTTTTCCCTCACCATTTTTGATAGCTTTTTCAACTACTGCCTTTTGACCGATATAATCATCCAGACCTTCACTTTCGGCATCTTCCTGATTGGAAAAAAATCGTTTTTTTAATGTACGGCGCAAAAGAACTAAGCTTGCCACGGCGAATACGGTAAATATCATCATCTGAACCCAAAATGCCATCAATGGGAAAATCGACACAAATATGGCTGCAACCCAAGCACCCAAGCCAAAGAAAACGATCACAAGTCCGGGAATAATAAATTCCATCAGGATTAGGACCAGTCCGACAACAAACCAAATAATAATAGGTGAAATTACCATTTGTATCTCCTTCTTTTCAAAATATTAAGGTAAAAAAAAGCGCGATTGAAGTCGCGCTTTTTAACATATGGTATTTACAGATTAGCTTGTATAGTCTCTATATATTTGGCAATTTCTGCCTCATCCATCTTTCCATCAAAACGATAAACCAAAACACCTGTTTTGTCAAATACCAACGTACAGTAACTATTGTCGGTTAAACCCCATTCTTCGACAAATACATGTCTTTTATCTGTCAAATATAAGGTATCAGGATATTTCTTTTGTTTATTTTTTAAGATCATCGTTACAATAAATCCGGGGCTTTTAGTTCCTTTATAATTAATAATTGCTGCTGATTTCAATAAAGTTTTTGGGATATCCAATACATCAAGAGAATCTTCTGCAACTTCATTCATATCAGATTCATCGGGATCAACATAGAACATTACCCAAGCGGTATTTTCCAGTTCAGAGCTGCACCATGCGGATCTATCCATACGGCCGCCGTTTTTACCATCGAGTTCTAGCTTAACGGGTTTTTCGCCAATTACCAAAGCTTCTGCAAATGCAAAACCGGCAAGGCAAGCGATTGTCAACATGACGATCAAGAACTTTTTCATTATTCCCTCCTATAGGTAGTTAGTTGTTCAAAAATATATGACTTTTTTATTCTTTTGCCAATACTATTTCTACCACCCGCATTTACTATAGCATTTCACGAAAGTTCCATGTGAAATCATTTTGTTTATATCATCAATTCACATATCTTTATGCCTTATGACGATCAACTTTTCTAAAATGACCAGCACCCCACCGGATCCTCAAACAGATATGGCTATCATTGCTGATATGCATATTCATTCCACTGCCTCAGATGGCGAATACTCCCCTACTCAAATTGCGAATATGCTTCACAAAAAAAAGATTGAAGTTGCCGCCTTGGCAGATCATGATACTTTTAATGGTTTTAAAGAATTCAAAGAAGTATACAATGGTATTGCCATACCCGGAGTTGAACTCTCTGTGAAATACAATAAGGTAGGCCTACACCTTTTGGCTTATGGCTTTGACTCCCGGCATAAAGCATTCCGTGAACGTCTTGGATATTTTCAAAAAGTCCGTTATAAAAGAATTGAGATGATGTGCGAACGCTTATGTGAATTGGGCAAACCACTTTCCATTGATGAAGTAAAAAAGAATTACCCCGTAGAAACGACTCTTGGAAGGCCGCATATTGCACGTGCTATGATCGCAAAAGGTTACATTAAATCCTTCAATCAGGCATTTCAAAAATATATTGGTGATGGCAAACCCGCCTATGTTGCAAAAGCCAGACTTGATTTTGACGAGGCTCTTGAACTTATCAAAGCTTCAGGCGGTATTAGTATTCTTGCCCATCCCGGTTTATTCCTTCCCGAATTATCATTCGATGTCATGAAAATGTTACCTGTGAACGGATTTGAAGCTTATCACCCCAATCATACCAGTTCATTTTCACGTGTTCTGATCGATCATTGTCTAAAACATGATCTCCCCTATACAGGCGGTTCAGATTTTCACGACCTTCGCAAGAACAAAACAAATGTCATAGGTCAATGGGGTTTACGTCGCAATGAATGGGAATATGTTAAAGCCTATTTGAACGATAATTGTTTTTACCAATTATAAAGTATCTTATATTAAATATAAATGTAAGTGTTTTATTGCGAAATATTGTATATCCTTTTTTAATTTTCGTTAAAATTCTATATAAAAGTTTGAGTGCAATATACAATTTCCTCAATATACATCTTTATTAGAGTATAGGAAAATACATACCAATTGAATAGATTAACATAAAACTAGGAATTACGTCATAAGTATCATACGCAAGCGGCCCAGCATTTACAACTTTACCTAATCCTAATTGTGCAGTTAATCCTTTCTTACCACGATAATTAAATGAACCACACAAAAGACTTACAACTGAAAAGTCTCCAATACCAATATTCCAATAGGACAGACTTACATATGAACTTTTTATACTAGGTTTAAAATGATAATTTAAGCCAATATCAAACCCTAATAGACCAAACCCTGCTTGTAAGCCTATATTATTTGATACTAAATATTCAAAATCACCGCCAATCAAAGATGCTCCGTGCAATAAACCTATTGAAATACTGGCTTTATTAGTGTTTATTGTACTTTTACCTGAAAAATCATACTCTTGAGCAATAAGAACTGAAAACATAAGCCCCATGATTAATAAAAAGCATTTAATCATTTTCATTTTTATCTCCTTATTTAAAGTAGTATTTGATAATTTCTTGACCGGAATATGATTCTTTATCTAATCCATAATTGATATGATATTTCCCAAAAGGTATTGTTTCTAAAGCATAATTATTACATGATCTTGCAATATATACATTTTCTGTTAATGCTGTATTTGTAGCAGATAAAGCTAAATCCGCAATTAATTCAATTAAAAGTCCAATAGTTGGATCTATTCCAAATGAATTACTATAATCACCAAAATTTGTTTCGACTTGAGTATTAACTGTTATATCTGCTTTTTTATGAAAAAGAATTCTATTTGTTTTTGTCGATTTTAAAAAATACTCGATCTCAACTTCAACTGCTGATATATTATATTTATTCCAGCTATCTATTTGAGTAAAAAGGACAGCATCTGCATCTATTAATTCTTTAAACTTTGACAGATCTGAATTAATAAAATTTTCAGCATCATATGCACCCTCAGATTGCAGAATATAATAGGTTAAGAATGGCGGAAAGACATAATAACCAGAATTTGATAATGGAGTATTTAATGTACTATAAAAATAATCCTTTGCTTCAACATTAGTGCTTCTATTTATTGGTGGCATAATTAGTATTTTATGGGGAATTTCCTCATATAGTTTGGAAAATGTTTCACCTTTTTTTGGTAAATCTTGATAAAAATCATAATTTGTTGTTGCACAGCCAATAAATAACAAAAGAGTAAAATATAGTAATAAATTTCTCATTACGTTTCCTTATACTTCTTAATTATCCTATCGATAAATACTGATGATTCAGGATAATATTCTTTTTCCATTTCAAGATATCTGATACCTTCTTTTTCTTTTTCTAATTGAATTAGTAAAAACCCGTAATCTGCACATACACCTGGAGGTGGCATATTTCTTGTTCCTATTGTATCATTAATCATTTTTAGATAACAATTAATTATATTTTGAGTTTCTTCTTGAGTTCTGTTTTTTAGGAATTTATATGAAACATTATCATAATCTGCCCAATTATACATTCCTATAGTTTGTGTTGTTGCGCAAGAAAATAAAATCATTATAACTAAAATAAGCACAATAAATATTTTTTTCATGGTAAGTATATTTTTTTAATTTCTTGAGATGAAACAAATATTTCATTTCTAATAATAATATTTTCATTAGAGTAAACAATTATTTCATGTTTACCGGGAGAAACCCTATACAATTCACCAGAAGGTTTCTTATTATTATCTTTAGATGCCAATACAAGGGTTTTCACATTATGGTCAATAACCATATACAGAGTTTGATCAGGATAATTGATTTTATCTCCAATTATCTTTATATATGCTTGATTTTCCAATCCATAAGAACTATTCTGCAAACCAACACAACTATTTAAAAATATCAACAATAATACTAAAAACAGATACTTAATATTTCTATTCATTTTCTTTTTCCCTTATAAAATATTGATTAAAAGCACCATCAACTTTACCATTTACTAATTTAGCTAATGAATACTCACTTTCAGGCACATCTCCACCCATATAAGTAATTTTTAATTCACCAACAACCTTACCAGGTAAATCAATAAACATACCTGTTTGGGGATTTTTAATTCGCTCACCTTTCTTTACTATTTCAAATCTATCATTAAGCGATATTCCCTGTGCCCCCCCCCCAGAGATAATATAATTATCACCATCTTTAGATAATAAATATGATTTCCAAGGTCTATCCATACAATTTTTAATAATATTTTCAACTAATTTCGAAATTGCAGCTGAAATTGCTCTGTCGTTTAAGGTTGCATCATAATCAGCTGTTTCACCCAAGCCCATTACAGTGGTTGTTGATGTTTCAGCTTGACCTTTTCCTTCTTCTGAATAAATGATTTGTCCTGTTGAGACATCAATCAATCTTAGATTTACTGCAGCATAAACTATTTGACTTTTTGTCCTGCTAAATAAATTAACATCACCAATATTTTTTCTACCAAACTCAGTTAAAGAACCCACAATAATATAATCAGCACCAACTTTCTGGAAAGTAACATCCTCAAATGTTGATTCATTTATGAGGAATTCAATATCATTTCTTTCTAGAAGAATGAATTTGTCTGACATGGCTAATTTTGCTGATAAAATGTCAACTACTTGTTTTCCAAGTGGATCGTTATCTTTATCATAAAAATAACCTTTTGCATACTTTGATTCATTTGTAAACCTAACAATTGCAACTTTTCTCTTTAAAGTCTTCTCTTTTAAAATAAGTGCCTCTGAATCAGGGGTAGTAATTTTATCTGTCGGAGTAATAATTTCTTGCGTGGTAGAGCACCCGATTAATAACACAAAAAGTAAACAAATTAAATATTTTTTCATAAAATTACCTTTCAGTTGTTTAAGAAATTAATTTCTTAATTATCCCACCTTTTTAATATCTAACTATTAAAGTTACAAAGGATTCATTTTATTGTCAAGGTTAAATTTTAAATTTATAAATAATTTGACAGCCTTTACCGTTCGCTGAATATAAATAAATATTTACTAGTCACTAGTTTCTTCTCTGGATATGGTCTCCCCCATTATCGCTCTCACGACATGTGCTCCTCCCGAATATTGCAAGATCAGGGCAATAATTGATTGCAGGGGAACACACAGGATCATACCGATCGGTCCCCATAACCAATTCCAAAAAAACAATGATACAATTATAAATAAAGGCGAAAGCTTTAAGCCTTGTCCTAAATAACGCGGATCAAGAACATTTCCAAAAAGGAATTGACTTGTGATAAGCAAAATGGTAACAAAAACAAAATTCCCACCGAAACCATATTGCAGAAGATAGATGGTTAAAGGAAAGATCGTTGCAATAATTGATCCAATGCTTGGGACAAAATTCAGTATAAATGTGATCAAACCGATGATGATAATAAAATCCATCTTAAAGAATGAAGCGATGATCATTGCCGAAATAGCCGTTCCCAAACTTATAACAGTTTTTCTGGAAATATAAGTCTGGATCTTTTTCTGTATCTCTATGACAATACCCGGCTTTATATTGCTTCTGTATTTAAGCAACACTGCTTCCAAGCGCTCGCTTAAATTTTTTCTTTCAGCAACCATGAACATCATAAGCAAGATCATAAGGATCAGAGCTACAATAAAATCAAGAAAACTTCCCATTGTTGAAGTGACCACACCTTGTAAGGACATTTTATCCGCCAACTGGAATAAGTTCGCTCTATCTTTAAGGAAGTATTGAGCATCTTCAATAGGTATTTTAAGGTGAGTCATCAGGTCATTGAATGTGATGATCAACTTATCTTGATATTTTGGAAATTCGTTCGCAAACGAACTCACGCTTGCATAAACAACTGTACCTAATAAGAACAGAACAACAGAAACAATGATCAGCAATAAGAGCATAATTACAAAATTCGGGACTTTTTTTCTTGAAAGAAAACTTACAAGAGGCCCAAAAAGAAGAGCAAAGAAAATGGCCAAGAACAAAGGAATAAAAATATTACTCAATTCTTTTAAAAAGAATATGGTAATAACAGCTGCTAACAGTATATACAAACCGCGTAGATATCGGTTTGCATTACTTTGATCTTTTAGTTTAGAGAGCATTCCTCACCTGTATATAATAATGAAAGTTTAAATATTTTGTCCATATTTGCAAGAATACTCTTTTTGAACATAAACATTAATGTTTATATACGACTCATCAATATTTGTTCCAAGATTTCGAAATTTTATTGTTATAATGAAGCTATAATCAAATGTTTTATTCTGTTTTATATAATTGGTTAAAAGATTGACACAACTGCATTATTTTTGTAATTTATAGAGTTATATGCATAAAAACCAAGTAAATGTAAATGAGCCTGAAAATATACAATATCTCAAAACGAGTATCACCCTTTACTCCGCCTTCAACGGAAGGTGATTTTATTTCCAATACGTCCAAAGTTTTCAATGAAAGCAAAATCGACGTTAGAGTATTCCTCCCACGTTACGGATATATCTCTGAAAGAAAATATATTCTTCGTGAAGTTATACGATTAAAAGAGATATCTGTAAATATTGACAAAGAGGAAACAATATCCTCTGTAAAGTCCGCTTTTATACCCGATTCCAGAGTTCAGGTTTACTTTAATATTTTTCCTGAATTTTATAAAGAAATCACTAAGCAGGTCACCAGTAATTATCAGCAACCTAAGAATAGTAACGTTTTTAATACCTATCTCATGTATACCTTTGCCGCTTTAAACACCTTGGAACGCCTTTATTGGCAGCCTGATGTTATTCTTTGCTATAACTGGCATTCGGCATTAATTCCCATTTTGTTAAAAACTGTATTGAAAGACAATGAATGGTTTGCCAATACCAAGGTCGTTTCAGTGCTCAGTACTGATGAATCTTTTTATTCTTTTCCTGAAGATTCTCTGAAAAAATTTAACATTGAAAATTGCAAGGACATCGTTGATCCTGCTTCCCTTTTACAGAAATCTCTTTCCTGTTCAGATGCTGTAATCCGCTTGAATTCTAAAAAAGACGACAAATTAAGTACGCTTCTCAAGAAAAAGAATATTGCTGAAGTTTTATCTTCAAAGAAGGAACATAATAAAATATTCGACATAAACACCTCTAACAATAACATAGAATTTTGGGGTCCAATTGCAAAAGAACTATATGAATTCCTCGACAGTCTGTAAACAAACTACTACAACCGCAACTTCACGTCAAAGTAAAACTACTTTGGCTTTTTTTTGCTTAGTTATTCTTACAGTACTACTAACATCCTGCAGTGAGTACATTTTTCAAGCTCCCTACGGGAACAAGACTTTAACGGTCGACACTTTGTCCTACGATCAATCTATTATAACCGGGATCAAAAATCTCAATGCCGATGCTTCGGGTAATGGTCTTTATCAAAGCAAAGTTGGTAATTATGATGATCTTAGTTCAAAATTTCTGGTCAAATTTACTAATTTCGCTTCTTTGACCGGCCTATCTGATTCGGTATATGCAACTATAAATGATGCAAATGTTGTGCTTCATATTGCCGATTATTGGGGAAATGAAGACAATATATCGCTAGATATATCCATGATTGAAACCGATACGGCATATTATTGGGCAAACAACACCTTAGCTGAAGATGCTTTCGACTTAATTGAGGGACACACCTCATATCACAGCACATTCAATGTTGCCACTGATCTTGATTCAATATTCGTTCCTATAGATATTGAAACAGTGAATGACTGGTATGACTATCCGGATTCAACCTATGCAAATAATGGATTTACAGTTACAAAGACCAATGATGCCGAAGGTTTGATCGCATTTCATACAATTGAATATTCAACCAGTGGATTGGATCTTCGTCCACGCTTAAATTTAGAATGTACTATTCGTGATACCAATGATGTCTATATAAAAGACAGCACTTTTTATGTCATCGGCGGCGGCGATATACAATACACCGAGAGTAATGCAGTGGTAGATGATTCGCTTTTCTACATTTCTCAGGGAAATATCTTTAGATCATATATTGAACTTGACGATCTGCGACAAGATACTTTACTGGGTCCTACCGACCTTTTAAACAAAGCAGAACTTAGATTGATACTAAAACCTCTAGATAAAATGATCGCAATCGGTGATACTCTTCAGTTAACGACTCGATTATTCAAAACGGATTATTGGGACCAAGACAGTATTGCTTACACCTATACTGCCTATTCACCTAAATTCACTGAAATTGATGATACTATAAGCATTGATATCTCTCAGCTTTTACAATATATGGTCTCAAATCCAAAAGAAATGGATCATGAGGGATTATTTTTCTATCTGAACAATGAATATAATAATTTTAATTTTATAACGATAGATCCGGCCGGAACTGAACTGGATGTTGTGTATACAAAGGTTAAAGATGAATAAAAAAACACTACTTCTTATTACTTTATTATTATCCTTCTCATTTGGTTTTGCCGGTGTGTTTGAACTTTATGGTCTTGGGAAGGTCGGAATGAACTATTCAGTTTCTGCCATGGGAAGAGCCAAAAGCTCAGTTGCTTACTCTGATACTCTCACAGTGAATTTGCAAAACCCTGCCAATCTCGCTTATATTCAAAAAGCCGGGATCGAGATGGCGGTTAATTCTAACCACAATGCCATTGCAGGTACCGGAAATACCGATAATTACACCGGATTTTCATATGGAATGATAAAATTCCCCCTATCTCGAAAAGGCGGGTTTACACTTGGATTGGCTCCACTGACATCTTCACATGCCTCATATCAAATTGTTGATGAAGTTAATCAGTATAACGAAACGGCAACATCTGTCGGTAACATATATGCCGCCACCTTGGGTGCCGGTTATTCTTTCTTTAAGCATGGGGAACTTGCCATAGGTGCAAGTGCGGATTTTATGATCGGCGGTTATAATATTGTAAAAGAGATGGATTTTACATCAAATTCCTATTCCGATGTGATAATTGAAACGGACGAAGGATTTACAGGTTGGAAATTTACGGGTGGTATTAGCGTTAAACCTTTGAAAAACCTTACATTGGGGGCTTCATACTCCTATGTTAGTAATTCATCACGCCGTCAGATCACAAATTATATGACAAATTCATCATACTTCTACTCTTATATTGATACCGTTGAATACAGCAATACAACTGTATTTCCCAATCGCTTCTCTCTAGGTCTTGCATATATGCCTATCCCTCGTTATATTTTTACACTGGATTGGATGCAGTATCAATTTGATGATCTTGCATCCGATTATTCGTTTAATCCGTTTTATGAAGGTTCTCAGATCCTACCTTTTAATCATTACGGATTAGGTTTTGAGAAACAAGGACAGTTAAGTGAATATTTGCCTTATTATCAGTCACTTACATATCGTGGTGGTGTCTTTTTCGAAGAACAGTATATGGCAAATTCACAAGGAACTCCGGTTAAAACCTACGGCTTGACCCTGGGTCTGGGTGTTCCCTTTACCAAATATCAGAATCGTGTAGACGCTGCTTTTATGGTCGAATACAATACAGGTACCATCTATGAGCAAAGCGGTATACCGGCGATCAATATTGACGAATTCGTGTATAGTTTTAATTTAAGTATCACGATAGCTGAAAATTGGTTCAAGACGAGAGGTAAATATAGATAGGATAGGAGAAAAAATGACGAGAACAAGAAAATGGCTGTTATTGCCAATCTTGGTGGTGTTTTTGGTTTTGGGCGTTTATAATTGTGTTCCCCCGCAATCACAGGCGAACACAGATGAGATCAATGCCATGAAAGAGCAGAAAAAAGAAGAGGTCTTGAATAAATGTAAATTCAGACTCAGTAACGGTAATCAATATATGCTTCAGCAAGCATGGTCTGACGCCTTGCGCAATTATCATGAGATCATCGCTGCCGGTTGCGCTGAAAATTTTATAGATCCTTTATTCAAAGATATGGCAACATGCTATATGAAACTCGGGAAACCGGATTCAGCTGCATTTTATATTGATGAAGGCTTAAGCTATGACGCAACAAATCAACATTTACTTCAATTATCGGCATATTATAAAGAACGTGCCGGCGATTATGAAGGTGCCATTACGATTTACCAGCAATACAACGCTCTATATTTGGATGATGTAGAATATCTTTCAAAGCAAGCTAACGCTTTAGATATGCTTGGCCTCTATAATGAAGAACTTGATACTTGGGAATATATCATTGATATCGAACCTGATAACAATGACGCTATCAATGCTATTATCTCCGTTCTTGGAAAAATGGGCCGTGATCCTAAAGAATTCTACCAAAAAGCATGGGAAAACAATACAGCCGATGCATCCAAAGCTTTGAAATACATCAATGCTCTCTTTAATGATAACGATTACAAAACAGCAATCGATGTAACACGCCAAACAATGCAATATAATCCGCAAAATATTACCCTTATTAAGAAACTTGCAGAATGTTATGACTATAACGGTCAACCGGCTGAAGGCTTAAAGACACTAGAAAATTATGCCCGAACTAATCCCCGTGACATTAATATGCAGATCGACGTTGCATTAAGGAATAATGAATTCGGGAACTATGAAAAAGCATATAATATTATCACTGATGCCATCAAATTGACACCGGATAATAAAGACGTTTATTTTACTCGCGGGAAAATTCTTGAAAACCTTGCCGAAATAACCACTTTGGAAAAAGGTAAGATTGACTACAATGATAAAATCGTTTATCATATGGCCTATGAAGATTATAAAAAATCCAAAGAACTTGGTAATTTCAATGCACAATTCCGGGTCAAATATTTATATGACAATGATTTCACGATCGCAAAAGCTAAAGACAGATTCCTGATCGGGGATGTAAATAAAGTTAACGCGAATACTTATAAACCTTTAGGAGAAAGTTATTCGTGGATCACGAGAGCAGTAACAGTAGAATAGTTTATATTGGTTCCGACCATGCCGGATTCGAAGCAAAATCCCATATTATTGATCTTATCGGTAATATGGGATATTCTATTATAGATAAAGGTACTTTTTTCCCTGAGCCGGTTGATTATCCCGACTTTGGAGTCGCAGTGGGAAAAGCGGTAGCCAACGATCCCGGCAGTTCGGGAATCGTTATCTGTGGTACAGGTATCGGCATTAGTATAGCTGCAAATAAAGTTAGTCATATCCGTGCCGCACTATGCACAACTCCTTTGCATGCCGAAATGGCCCGCAAACACAATAATGCAAATATTCTTGCAATGGGTGCACGTATGACCGGTCTGGAAGACATGGATGCCATCATAAAAACTTGGTTCTCCACTGACTTTGAGGGCGGGCGCCATCAAATGCGCGTAGATAAGATCCATTCATTAACCGAAAAATAGTGGTGCTAGCATGTACGAGAACATGAAAATGAATGACCCCGAAATATTCAATACAGTAAAAAATGAATTAGAACGTCAACGCACGTCACTTGAAATGATAGCGTCCGAGAATTTTGTTTCAAAAGCGGTACTGGAAGCATCCGGGAATATTATGACCAATAAATATGCCGAAGGATACCCGGGAAAACGTTATTATGGCGGCTGTGAATGTGTTGATGAAGCTGAAAATCTCGCACGTGATCGCGCAAAAAAGCTCTTTAACTGTGAATATGCCAATGTTCAACCGCATTCGGGTTCTCAGGCAAATATGGCCGTTTACTTTACATTATTGAAACCGGGCGATACGATCCTTGGCATGAATCTCGCACACGGTGGCCACCTTACACATGGATCTCCTGTCAATTTTTCGGGGAAACTTTACAATATCGTTTCTTACGGTGTAAAAAGAGAAACGGGACTTATTGATTATGATGATCTGGCACAAAAAGCTCGTGACCATAAGCCAAAATTGATCATTGCAGGCGCCAGTGCTTATTCCCGTCACTATGATTTTGCCGCTTTCAGAAAAATCGCCGATGAAGTGGGTGCTTTTTTGATGGCCGATATTGCCCATCCTGCAGGATTGGTTGCCTGCGGCTTACACCCATCCCCTATTCCTTATTGCGATGTGGTTACGACCACGACACATAAAACATTGCGCGGACCTCGCGGCGGCATGATCCTGATGGGAAAAGATGTTGAAAACCCATTCGGTATCGTTGCACCCAAATCGGGACGCGTTAAAATGATGTCTGAACTTTACGATTCAACCGTGATGCCGGGTATCCAGGGCGGTCCACTTATGCATATTATCGCTGCAAAGGCTGTCGCTTTTGGTGAAGCGCTAAAACCCGAGTTCAAAATTTATTGTCAGAAAGTTATTAATAACGCCAAAGCGCTTGCCGAAACCCTGATGAGTTATGGATTCGATCTGGTTTCAGGCGGAACCGACAACCATCTTGTCCTGATAGATCTCCACAATAAAAATATCAGTGGAAAAAAAGCGGAAACAGTTTTGGAATCGATTGGTATAACCTCTAACAAGAATATGGTTCCTTTCGACGACCGCTCTCCCTTTGTCACCAGCGGTATGCGCCTGGGAACACCGGCACTGACCTCCCGTGGATTTAACGAAGAGGATATGCGCCAGATCGCTGTGATCATTGATCATGTGATCTCTGATCCTGAAAATGAAACTGTATTGGAACAGGCCAAGATTGATGTTAAAAGCTTGATCGCAATACATCCCCTATATGAGGATTTCACGCTATGAGATGTCCAAATTGCGGATACGAAGAAAACAAGGTGATTGACTCCCGGCCTCTGAGCAAAGAGAACGGGATAAGGCGACGTCGTGAATGTGAAAAATGCAAATACCGTTTTACGACTTATGAATATGTGAGTCTTACCACTGCTTTGGTCATTAAATCAAACGGGACAAGAGAAGAATTTAACCGTGAAAAATTGATCCGAAGTATTACACTTGCCTGCGTTAAGCGTCCCGTCTCCATGGATAGCATTCATACTATCGTTAAAAGTGTTGAAAATAAGATACTTAGCGAAGGCTTGATTGAGATCCAATCCAAGCAAATTGGTGAAGTTGTAATAGACGCATTAAAAAATATTGATAAGGTTGCCTATATTCGTTTTGCATCAGTCTACCATGATTTTGAATCCGTTGAAGAATTTAACCGCAGAATTCAAGATCTTGAGCAAAACGAATAAGCGCCATAAATAGCTATTTTTTAATTGACATTTATGGAATAAATGCCAATATTTAAGAGTAATAATAAAAGAGGTACACATACACATATCCGTTCGTTAAAGGTGCTTGACAGAAAAAGAAGTCTAACTTGAGGTATCGCATCTTATAACGATATGCATTTATGAGCGTTATAAGGTCGCTCATTTTTTATTAGGAGAGATGTTTTATGAAACGAAAAGTATTTTTGATCGTACTGGGAATCATGTTGACCGTGTCCTCGGCATTTGCCATTACCAATACCGGCGCCGTTTGGCTTTTGATTGCGCCCGGTGCACGTGCCGAAGCCATGGGAGAAGCGCAGGTTGCCATAGCAAATGATGCATACGCCTCATATTATAACCCTGCCGGTTTGGCTTACATGAAGAAAAATGAGATCGGAGCTATGTATTCCAAATGGTTACCCAATTTGGTCCCTGATATGTATTACACATTTTTGGCCGGTGGATATCATGTGCCGAATGTGGGTACTTTTGGAGGACATGCCATCTATTTGAATCTCGGGGAACAAGTATGGACAAATGAATACGGTAACGTGCTGGGAAATTTCACCAGTTATATGACTGCTATCAGTGCATCTTATGCTACAAAGGTTACCGAAAATTCAGCCATTGGTGTTAATCTGAAATTTGCATATCAAATGTTAAGCCCCGTCGGTACGGGTGCGGAACAAGGTAATGGAGATTCATTCCATCTTGGTTTTGATTTCGGTTATCAGATCCGTAATCTGCTTAATGATCATTTAGATCTTGGTTTTGCAATCTCAAATGTCGGACCTAAAATTGCCTTTGTTGATAAAGCTCAGGCTGATCCTCAACCTACGAACCTGAAAATGGGGTTCAATATTAACATTCTCAAACAAGAACACAATGATCTTTCCTTTGTCCTTGATATTAATCGTATTCTTGCCAGCTCTCATCCTGCGATGGATGTCAATGACAACTATATTATTGAATTGGGCAAACCTTCCGAAACGGCCATAGGTGAAGAAAGTTATACGGATAACTGGTTTGTCGGTATCTTTACCTCTTTTACGGATGACTGGAAATACGCCGGTGATATCGATTACAGTGGTGACGGACTCATTGGCGGTTACAATGAAGAAGGCGAAGAACAAGGCTGGTATAATGTCTATGGTGAATATATCGATTATGTGACACCTGCTGAAGACGCTGGTGAAGCCCACTGGATAAACGTTGATGCAGATGCTATTGTAACCGGTCCGGGTCAATACAATGAAAACGATCCTGATGATCAGCCAAGTGGTTGGGGTGAGTTTGGTAATAATGCCGGACAATTTGCCGATGATGTTGCTGAAGTCGGGTCACAAGCAACAGGTAAATTCAGCAATGAATTACGTGAGATAATCCTGAATACAGGTATTGAATATATTTACAATAAAATGTTCGCCCTTAGAGCGGGCTTTATATATGATCGGGAAGGTGATGTCATGAGCCCCACCGTGGGATTCGGGTTCATCTACAAAGGTCTTGGTTTTGATTTTGCCTATACAGGCGGAGCAGAAGGACATCCTTTAGCCAACACAATGCGCTATAGTTTACGATACGAATTTTAACATCACCACACGGAAAGCATTATGAATAAATTTGCTCTTTTCGTCTGGATAATCATCAGCTTCCTCCCTATGGAAGCTGATATATTATCAGAGAGAATTTCTCCGGGAACGCGAGATTATCTTGCTATCAGAGTAGAATTCCAGCAAGATAATACCTCTCTGACAACCGGAGACGGTAAATTCATGCAAAATGAATGGGTCGGACATGATTCGGCTTATGCACTGGATGCATTGCCCCATGATCGCAATTACTTTAAATCACATTTAATTTTTCTCAATAATTATTGGGATCATGCTTCGTCCGGCTTGATCAATATCAATACTGATAACAGCAATATGCTCCCTCTTGGCGAAGGCTCCTATGTTTTAAGTGAGCCTATGCGTTATTATTCTGATCCGGACAGCTTGGACTATCGACTTGCATTACTGGTCTATGAATCAATCATAATGGCAGTGAATTCAGGCGACTATAAAAATTCAAATGACGGTCTGATCATTTATCATGCGGGAGCCGGTCAGGATTTCAAGATCGACCTTGATAATTCTCCTTTTGATATTCCTTCCTTCTATTTTGACGGAACCTATCTCTCAGAATACCTACCGCTTGATAAATATACGGATCTTATGACCGTTAATTGTACCCAGGGCATTGTTCTTCCCGAATCTCAAAACCAGTTGGGTGTCAATATTGCCCTGAATGGTACTGAGGTTCTTCTAACTGGAATGTTATTGGGTTTACCGACTTTATACGATACCGAATTTGGTCGTTCCGGAGCAGGTACCTATGGTTTAATGGACCAAGGCTCCAATACCGGAAGCGGTTTGTGTCCTATCAAACCTTCCGCTTTTGAACGATACTTGCTCGGCGCAGTTGAACCAATTGAAATAACGAGCTCTCAAGAACTCACGCTTCTCCGGGATGAAGTTTATAAGCTTCCCATCTCTTCAAATGAATACTTTCTGATCGAATTCCGTAAGAATACGGGGATTTGGGCTGATTCACTTCTTTGGTCTCGGGATGATATTGAAGATTATCTTGGTGTTCTGCGCGTGATGGATTCACTTGATCTTATTGATTACACCATGGAAAACGGTGTATTAACGGATATCTCGGATCTGGATATCGGACTTCCGACATCCGGGCTTTTAATATGGCATATTACAGAACCGGATTTCTTTGGTGAAAATCCCAACTCGGAAAGTGCTCCTTTTTTAAATCTGATCGAAGCCGACGGCGGTGATGATATCGGAAAATGGTACGGCACCTATGATCCTTCGGTCAATAACGGCTGGAAATGGGATATGTGGTTTGAAAATAACCAAGGCTATGAAGAAAACAATCCGGCGTCCTATAGAATGCAATTCGACGACAGCACTCACCCCAACACGCGTTCTAATGAAAATCTACCCACCGGGATTAATATCCGGAATTTTGATTTTTATCAAGACTCTGTTGTGATCCGACTTCGCATGTATCCACCGGCAAAATATAATTTCAGCAACTTTATTATTGATGAACTTTCTCAAACTGCCGTATCACATGTTATTCGTGAGCATGACAGTTATATAGCATATTATGATAGTAGTGTTTATCTCTTTTACCAAAGTGATCCAAACAGCTACGAACTTTACCCGATATACTCTCAGGATTCAGCCTATGTAAAAGGCAAAACCGTTTTTTACAGCTACGGACATAATCTACTGCAAATTACCAATGGAACGTCGTCGTCGGATATTACTTTTCTCAGTTGCAATGGTATTGTATCCGGTGATCCGGTTGTGTTTAGATATAATCAACACTCTCATTTAGATCACTGTTTAGATCTTGAAAATATTTCACTTTTTGATGAAACGATTTACCTCCCACCCGAAGCATCATCAACGATGCAGCCTGTATTTTCTTTGCATATACCAAGTTGGACTTTTGAAACATCTTCAAGTAGCGACGTTAAGGTTATCCCTTTTGTTATGAATAACGAGTTTGGACACATAGCATCTTCCACTGCTGCAGTCATGAACGATACCTTGATCTACGCAGCTGATCATGGGTTTGATTATGCACACCTTTCCGGTATACCGGCAAATGTACCTATACACACTTTTGCAGATGAACACCAATTTAATGAAATAATCCCCCTGCACATGAATAATGATGGTGTTTTTGAGATCCTTGCTTTAACAGAATTCAATGATCAAACAACCCTTTCGGCATTTACTCACTCCGGAAGTCTCTTGAATAATTTCCCAATTTTTGAAAATTATCAAAAACTTCGAGTGTATTATCTGGATGGTGACCCTCAGATCGTGGCTTATGACCCAGCCGGTAAGATCGATGTCTATTCGGTCAATGCTGATCTTGAGTATTCCCTTCCCGCACCGGTCAATGCAAGCTCATTATTTCTCGAACAAGTTCAACAGGACACGGCATGGATGGTATGTGACGGAAGTATCTATGCTATCCCTTCAGACTCCGTTTACTGGGGTTATCAAGGAAAAGATGCTGCTCATAGCAATGCGCAATTCGCTACTCAAACAAGTACACCCGTTGTATCCGATAAACTGATTAGAAATGGTTTGATCTACAATTACCCCAACCCTATTGAAAGTGAAAGAACGAAATTCCGTTATTTTGCGACGGGTGCTCAATCTGCTACGATCAATATTTATCAATTGAGTGGAGCCTATGTTGAGACTCTGACCCGTAATGCTATCGACCAGCAATGGAATGAAATAACATGGGATGTAAGCGACTATGAATCCGGTGTTTATATTGCCAAGATTGATATCACGGATGGCACAAAAACCGAAACCTATTTTGTAAAACCGGCTATATTAAAATAATGCATACATTTAAACGACATCTATTATCTTTACTCCTATTGATCATTTTCCTGATCCCTCTTTCAGCTCAAAATAGTCCGCATCATCCCGAACTGAATTGGAAAAGCATAGAAACCGAACACTTTGTCTTTACTTTCCACGAAGGAACCGAATGGTCGGTCAATATGGCCATGAAAGTTGCGGAGTCGGTCTATCCTTATGTGACCGGTCTGTATCAATGGGAACCCAAAGAAAAGACAAGGATCATAATACAAGATACCGATGATTACGCCAACGGCGGAGCATATTACTTTGATAATAAGATCATGATATGGGCCTCTCCTCTTGAATTTGATCTTCGTGGCAACCACCAATGGATGTGGAATGTCTTTACTCATGAATTCTCCCACATTATTTCTCTGGGCGCATCCATGAAATATCCGATCAATATTCCCATGTTCTATGTTCAGTGGATAGATCGTGAGATCCCCATGAAAGAGAACATCATTTTAGAATATCCCAAGGGGATCGGTTCTCTGCCTATAGCGAACTCGGTTGTTCCCATGTGGTGGGCCGAAGGTGTCGCACAATATCAATATGAAAATGCCGGACATGATTCCTGGGACTCACATCGCGATATGATCTTACGCGATGCCGCCCTGAATAATCGTATCATGTCATGGGGTGATGTCAGTCACTTTGGACATTCCGGAATTGGAAATGAAGTCGTTTACAATACCGGCTATGCCTTTGCAAGTTTCCTTGCCAAGCAATACGGAAGCTCTGTCCATGCCGATATTGCCGAAGCCGCTCGAAATAAGTTCCGCCTGGGATTTAACCGTATCATAGAAGATGCGACCGGGACAAGTGGAAAAGAACTTTACAATGACTTTAGTGAACATATTCAAGCCGATTATTTAAATCATACGGCTGTTATTCGCGACCATCTTGTTGAAGGTGAAACACTCTTTGCGGAAGGACCGGGAAACTTTTTAACTTCTTACTCACCCGATGGCAAAAGAATGGTATTCCAATCCAGTAAAGGTTACGATTATATCTCTTATAACTTCCTATATACCATGGAAGACGGTAAAGAGAAAAAAATATCAAAAAATAGGGTTCGGGGAAATGTTGCGTGGTCACCGGACGGCAATACCGTTTATTTTGCACAACGCCAAAAAGCCAATATCTACGGTTCAACCTGGTTTGATCTGATGGCATACGATTTTACGACTAAAAAACTGGATCGCATGACCAACGATGCCCGAATTTATTCTGTTACATCTGATGCAGATAGCCAATTATATGTTATTCGTGTCCATGATGGAACCCACAATATTTTCAAATATGATCCTGTTGATTCATTAATGGAAAACTTGACAAATTTTGCTCAAGGTGAACAGGTTTTTATTATGCAATCCGACCCCGAGGGAAAAAAGATCTATTTTGATATGGCGGTCAACCACGGCCGTGATATTTACTGCCTTAATTTGGAAAATCATTCAATTGATCCTCTGATATATGATATTGCTCATGATAACCGCACACCCTATTTAAGCCAAGACGGTAAATATCTTTATTTTTCTTCAGATCGCACGGGGATCTTTAATCTTTACCGTATGGAACTTGAAGGAAACCCCAAAAGCGAATTGCTCTCTAATGTCACCGGCGCAGCCATGTACCCGGCCATTGACCCGAATGATAACACGCTTACTTACACTCTATTTAAAGAAGGTCGTTTCGTTTTAAATAAATTGACGAATATTGAGAGTATCACTCAGGAATATGCAGAATACAAAGATTACTCCATGCCGACCGTCATGCAGGAATGCAGTCAAGGGTGCCAGATCTCTGAAGCCAAACCCTATGAGTATCAGTTCAGCAATTTATTTTTCGTTCCCTTCCTGCAATACGATTACGACGCATTAAAGGTCGGATTGATCTTTTACCAAAATGAACTACTCGATAAATTGAATTTATTTGCTATGGCGGATGTCAATTATCGTGGTGACTATGATATCAATGCTCGTCTCGATTTTAATCAATTCCTGCCTAGATTCTACTTTGAGGTCTTTGCTGTGGGCTTGAATCGCGTAGATTCCATCCTATACAATGATTATTGGGAGATGGAGCAAACAATAAAATTCTCTCTTTCAGAAGCAACCATCGGTGCGCATTATACTTGGCAGAACCTGCACTATTTTGAATTATCTGCGACAAGCGGTTCTTATACTTCATTCGTTAAGGGAGATATTATTGATCCCTTAGATCCATCACAGGCCGGTTTAATTAAGTTCGTACCTTCAACTTATTATAGGGGTGCCAGGATTGAACTAAAATATCGTGCTGACTTCACCAAACGTCATTGGCAAAGCAATATTTCTCCCACCGGTGGATTTCGTATCAATAACCTTGTATTGGCTTATGATTTCAATCAATTCATTGATGATTATAAGGTTAGTGATTCTTATGGAACGTATATAGAAACATATAGTGCTGATTCAGTGAACTTTACACCTCGTATTGATCTGGATGCTGATATTTTCATCCCTATTCCCGGCACTGAACATGCCGCTTTATCCTTCAATTTAGATGTCGGTATGCAATTCAATACAAAGATCGATTCGTTCTTTAATTATTTTGGCGGTGGCCTGCCCGGCTTGAAGGGTTATCCTTTTTATGCCATCGAAGGAACACACAAAGCTATTCTGACAACAGAACTGCGTTTCCCTTTAAGTAAAAAATTAGGATTAAACCTGGAACCTTTTTTCTTTGAAAACCTCTATGTAAGTGTATATCATCAGATCGGAGATGCATGGACATTGGGTCGTTCCGCTCCCGATTGGAAACAGGATATTGGTATTGAGGCGCGGATAGCCGGACATTCATGGTACGGTTTCCCGCTGGCATTGACCTTTGATCTGGTTTATGCACTTGACATGATCCAATATGATGAATTTGATATTACAAAGACAATTGGGCATAATTTTCGGTTCTATTGGACCGTTTTATTTGACTTTTAAGGGTAAGTATGAAACGAATTATTACAATGATGATCATCGGACTGACTCTCTTGCAAGCCCAGGTACCTGAAAAAATAAAGTCAAAATCCATTCCATTGGGTGTTGGACTTTCTACCGTTCTTCCGGGTGCGGGTCAATGGTATAACGGAAATAAAGGTGCAGGGATCATTTATCTTGCCCTTGAAGCGGCATTTATTGGTGGAACGATCTATTTTAATCATCAAGGAAGCCTTGGAATAGAAGCATACGAAGATTACGCGGACGATCACTGGCATGTTGATGACTGGTTAAACGTTTATAATCCCGCGGTAGATCCTACAACGCACCGTGCAACGGTTTATGTTGACAATCGCAGTTATTCGCCGGAAGATGAGACAAGTTACGCTGCAATGATAACAGATATCGAAGATGGCTATACAAGCATGTCCATCATGAGAGATTATCACTTTTACGAAAATATCGGTAAATATATACAATTTAAGCAAGGTTGGGATGACTGGTATTCCGGCAGTGAAGACCCGGGTGATCCTTTGAACGGAATTATTGGTCGTTACTCAGATAATCAATATGATTACGCAACCATGCGCCGGGAAGCAAATAAATTATTGGATTTCGGAACATATTTCGGAACAGCTATCTTTTTGAATCATTTCATTTCTGCGATCGATGCCGGTTTTCGCATAAAGAAAGGCAATGATAATCAGGATATTTTAATTACATTACATACTGCACCTGTGATCAAACAAAACGGTACATCCGGATTGCAAGCAGGGCTCAGTGTGACATTTTAAGCAATGGGATACTATGAAAAAAATTGAATTATTAAGCTCTCTTCTTATCATCACGCTGCTTGTCAGCAGCTGTTCGGGATCTAAAGAAGCCAAAAACAACGAACCGAAAGCTGAACGCACCTATATTGAACGATATGAAGATGCCGTTGCATTGTATGAAGACAAAAAATATTATAAGGCATTGGAAGATTTCTCCTATGTCGTCTTTAATGCCCCCGGGTCGGATATCGCAGATGATGCTCAATTCTATCTTGCTTCATCCCATTTTGAAATGAAAGAATATCTGATTGCCATTGATGAATATCAACAGTTGTTGCGTCGCTGGCCGGCCAGTGATCTCTATGAAGAAACACGCTTCAAGATCGCTGAATGTTATTATAAACAAAGCCCGGGATATCAGCGCGATCAACAATATATTCTTAAAGCCATCAAATCCCATCAGGATTTCATTGATGAATACCCCTTCAGCGAACGGCGCACGAATGCCGAACAGCGCATCAAAGAACTGCGTACGGGATTGGCTTCCAAAGTCTATGAAGCCGGTGAACTTTACATGATCCTGCGTGAATGGAATGCGGCAATTATTACTTTCCAGGAAATTATTGACAGCTATTACGATACCGATATTATCAATGATACCTATCTTGAAATTGCAAGCTGTTACAGCAAATTATTGCAACGCGAAGACATGGTCGTCATGCTTGATAAAGTTGATAGTGAAAAACTATCCACGAAAAATAAGCTGCAATATGATAAATTAATTAAACTTTCAATGGAATGGCCTGAATGATGACACTCTGTCTCTATGGCGGATCTTTTGATCCCGTTCATAAAGGACATATTCATTTTGCTCAGCGTATCACCGATACCTTCCAAGCGGATGCTTTCTTTTTTATCCCAACCTCTTATTCCCCTTTCAAGGGCAAAACCAAACATGCTTCAGATGAACATCGTCTGAGTATGCTTGAGATAGCTGCCAAAAATATCCCAAATTCGCATGTTTCAAGCCTCGAGATCGACCGGAAAGGTCTTTCCTACACAATAGATACCCTTAAAGCCTTTCACAGCCTCTATCCGGGACACCGCTTGCTTTGGGTGATCGGTGATGATCATTTGGCAACGCTGGTAAAGTGGAAGGGTTATCCCGAACATTTTCAATTTTGTGATTTTATTATTCTACCCCGCAATGGTAAGGATCTGCAATCAAAAGTGGCGGTACATCCTTTCCATTCGCAATTACATATCTTGCTAAGTGATGAGATCCTTGTTTCTTCTTCAGAAATACGCCGGGAAATTAAAGAACATCGTTCCATATTATCCTATGTTCCTGAAGAAATAAATGATTATATTTGTGCCAATAAACTTTATAGGTAATGAATGTCACTTACAGTTAGCATCCCCATCCTGATCGCCGGTATCGTCCTTCTTTACTTTGGTGCACACTTCCTTGTCAAAGGATCTGCAAATATTGCGCGTATTCTGGGTGTTAAACCGCTTATCGTTGGGTTGACCATTGTTGCCTTCGGTACGTCCATGCCCGAATTTACCGTTTCGATATTCGGTGTTCTTAAGGGTGTTTCAGATCTATCCGTCGGGAATATCATTGGTTCAAATGTAGCAAATATCGGACTTATTTTGGGTGTTGCGGGACTAATTGCGCCCATTACCTTAAAGTATCATCATATACGTCAGCAATTGCTTATCCTCCTCTTTGGTTCACTCTTTTTCTGTATCATGGCCTATGATGGCATCTCACGCTGGGAAGGTATTCTCTTCCTCGTAATGATAGCAGCCTATGTATTTTATTTAGTCCGTTCTTCTCGTGAAGATGAAGTTAAAACAGATATGCCCAAGACCGATAATTCCATGGTCAGAAATATTCTCTATACTCTCGGTGGTATCACCGGATTGGTTTTTGCTTCCTGGGCGATCATTGAAGGCGCAACGGATATAGCGCTGCATTTCGGGATCTCCCAAATGGTCATTGGTATGACCATTGTGGCTCTTGGAACCTCCTTGCCAGAACTGGCAGCAAGTATTATGGCTCAGGTTAAACATGAATCTGATATCTCCATTGGCAATGTCATTGGATCAAATCTCTTTAACATGTTCTTTGTCGGAGGCGGCGCCGCAACGGTTAGAGGATTGGATATCAATGTATCCATTTTTACGTTTGAAGTGCCATTTATGTTACTTTTTACTTTATTGCTCTTCCCTATCATATTTCTCAGTAAGGGTATTAAGCGACCGCATGCGATCGGATTATTGTTGCTTTACATTCTCTTCATTGTGATATCATATATCTGGCGCTAACATGAACTATAAACCTGTCCCGCCTTACACCGAATCATCTTTGATCTATAATCGTTTAATGGAAGACGTCGATTACCCCGGTTGGTGTGAATATATTCTTGACCTTGCGGATGAATATGGCTTTTCCACTTCTTCCGTTTTTGATATTTCGTGTGGAACCGGTACTTTACTGCATCTCTTCCCTGCGGCTGAAAAATTCGGGATCGATATCTCGGAACTGATGATCGATGAAGCGAAAAAAATGTATCCCGAACTTGAGCTCACTGTCGGAAATATGCTTCAACCGCCTCAACAAGATGTCGATTTCTATCTAAATATTCATGATGCTTTAAATTATATCTCGAATTTTGATGTCATTCTCGATCATCTGCGTTTTATGGACAAATTATTAAAAAAAAGGCAAGTCTATATCTTTGATTTTGCTCTGCCCGGTGTTATGCTAAATTATTTTGACAATACTTCCTATGAGGATACCAATAACGCAGGGATCTCTTTCAAAAGACAAAATCATTACGATAAAAAAAACAACCGTTCCCAAACGGATCTCTATATTTTTCATCTGGACGGGCGTTCTTTTCACGAACAACACATCCAGCATATTTATGACTTCCAAGAAATTCAAAAATTGTCTATGGAATTTCCCTCTAGAACCTTTATATTTCTTGAAGAGTTTACGTTCGAACAAGCTCATGAGGCCTCTAATCGATTGTTAGTCATAATGCGATGATCCAATTTAGACAAGTTACTGTAAATTATGGATATGTCCCCGGAGCGTTGAAGGATATCAACCTTCAATTGCATGATGGAGATTTTACCTTGATCCTCGGACCTACCGGTTCCGGGAAATCAACTCTTGTACGCTTAATTTACATGGATATCTTACCCTCTACGGGTGTTGTTACCGTCAACAAATGGTCATCGGCCCATATTTCTTATAGACAGATCAATCTTCTGAGAAGAAATGTTGGAGTTGTATTCCAGGATTTTAAGCTTATTGAAAACATGAGTGTTTTTGATAATGTTGCTCTTCCATTGGTTATTGAAGGTTATCGGCGCAACTATATCAAGAAACTGGTTTATGTTCTTTTAGATGAGGTCAATCTCCTGCAAAGCATGAACCAACGCGCATCAACATTGAGCCTCGGGGAAAAACAACGCGTTGCCATAGCACGTGCGATGGCAAAAAATCCCTTTGTGATCATTGCGGATGAACCCACGGGTAATCTTGACCGGGAAGCATCAAAAAATGTTTTATCGCTATTGGAGCGTATCAACCGGAACGGAACATCGGTCATTATGACCACACATGATTATGAACTGATCAAAGATACGCCTTATAAGCGGATATATATGGAAAACGGCGAGGTTCTACCGGGGGACCGAACGATCACTATACCCAAAACAAGAATTAATTTACTGAAAAATCAAGAATGAAGTTTATTTTCGTACTCAAACAGACATTTTCAAATTTATGGCGTGAACGAACGCCCGTCGTTGCGACGATCTTAACAATTTGTATCGCATTAACCATACTTGTCGCCCTTTTTGAAGTCAGTTTTGTTCTTTACGACCAGTTGCGTGATCTAAAAAGCAATATGGTCATTGAAATTTATCTTGAGCCATCAACGACAGATTCGCAGGTAAAAATTATTCAGAATGAACTTGAAAAATATAATACTATTGAGCGGCTGAGATATATCTCCAAAGAGACGGCTGCACAGATCTTCAATGATGAGTTTGGTGAAAATATCATGGATATCCTGGATGAAAATCCTCTACCCGTCTCATTTGAGGTTCGACTGCTTCGCGAGTTCAATCATCCCGAATACCTTGCTCTTTTTAAGACCCTGGTTGAAAATATCAAAGGAGTAGATGAGGTCCATTATCGGCATGCCCTGATCGAAAAATTGGAAAATGTGACCGAAGCCGTTGCGATTTCGGGCATCTTTGTTTTGATCATTCTCGTATTTGCAATGAATTTACTCATCCGTAATACCATTAAACTATCGGTTTACGCAAAACGTCGTCAAATTGATATCATGAAGATCCTGGGTGCCGGTAATCTTCTGATCCGGTTGCCGTATATACTTGAAGGCGCGATTGAGGGTTTTATTGGCGGTTTTCTTTCGGCTATTTGTCTGATCTTTGCGCACAAATTTATTGCTGGATATTTTCCACTTATGGTGATAGGCGCTTCAACATATAAAATTCTATGGGTCTCAACTATCAGTTTCGGTATCATGATCGGACTGTTCACCTCTACTATATCGGTCGGACGATTCGTATATAAAATATTTGCAAATAAATAATTAATTGAGGGAAATATGAAAAATTTAAAAGTCGTTTACAGCATCCTCACGATGCTATTCTTATTTCTGGGTTGTTCTGCGAATACAGGACTGGACAATGCAAAAAAACAAGATTTTCCCATGTTCAAAGGTAAAACAGTAGGTGTTGTCACCAATCATACCGCCCTCGACAAGAAAGGTGTTCATCTTGTTGATCTTCTTGTTGAAGCCGAAGATGTTACCTTAAAAGCAATTTTCGCACCTGAACACGGGTTCCGCGGAGATGAAGAAGGCGGCATTCATTTGGAAAACAACGTTGATCCGAAATCCGGAGCCACGATCTATAGCATATACGGTGCAATTCGCAAACCTACACCCAAAATGCTTGAAGGAATAGACCTTCTGATCTTTGATATTCAGGATGTTGGCGCTCGCTTTTATACTTACATTTCCACCATGGGAAATACCATGCAGGCCGGAGCGGAAAATGACATCCCCGTTTATATTCTTGATCGACCAAATCCCATTGGACGATTGGCGGAAGGCCCCATCCTACAACAGGAATTCACATCATTTATCGGAATGTATCCAATTCCTATACGACATGGAATGACGGTTGGAGAATTGGCATTAATGATCAAGGATAAAGGTTGGATCGATGATGCGGATAAACTGGATCTGCATATCGTAGAGCTTAGCGGCTGGAATCCCGAAATACCTTATAGCAAGACAAAGATCAAATGGGTCGACCCCTCACCCAATATGCGCAATGTCAATGAAGCCCTGATGTATCCGGGAATGTGCCTGTTCGAGGCAACGAACTTTTCAGACGGTCGTGGAACAGAACATCCCTTTGAATGGGTCGGAGCGGACTTCATTGACGCAGAAAAAGTGATTGCCGAACTTGAAAAACGGAATATCCCGGGAATTATAATGGAAGCAATTGAATATATACCTGTTGATATGCCCGGATATGCCATGAACCCAAAATTTGAAGATAAAACGGTTCAAGGAGTAAAATCCACTGTCAGTGACCCGGTAAAATTTAAATCAGTTGAATTTGGTGTGAATCTTATTCAGATACTGCAGGAATTTTATCCCAACGATTTTGTTATGCGTGCTCCAAGAATGGGACGAACCTGGGGTAACGGCGATTTCTTCACGATGATACTTGATGGAAAAAGTGCCGAAGATATCATAAGTTCATACGAAAATGAATTATCACAATTTATCCGTATACGGGAAGATTACTTATTGTATAAATAATCGGTAATTTGATATTTTATCAATATAATCGTAAAGCCACACCAAGGTGTGGCTTTACGATTATAACATGTAATTATAGTAGAGACAAGGCATTGTCTTGTCTCTACAATTTTCTTTCATTTCCTAGCCTTTGACACTATATTACTCCCGATGAATACAGTTGCAATTGTCGGCCGCCCAAATGTTGGTAAATCCACTCTCTACAACCGCTTCCTGCGCACACGTAAAGCTATTGTGCATGAAACTGAGGGTGTGACCCGAGATCGTACTTATGCGGAAGTGGAATGGTGTGGTCAGAATTTTACGATTATTGATACGGGCGGTATTATGATTGACCCCCGCGATACGATCGAAGAAGGTATCCGCGAGCAGGCATTGATCGCAACGGATGAAGCTGACCTTATTCTTTTTATCGTTGACGTAAGAGTCGGGGTCACTCAATTTGATGAGTACATTTCAAAATTATTGCACCGAAGTAAAAAACAGGTCATTCTTGTTGCCAATAAAGTGGACGATGAACGCTATCAAGCAGATCTGCATAACTTTTATGCTCTTGGGTTTGGTGAACCGGTTGAAGTATCAGCTTTAAACGGTCGTGCGGCAGGAGATCTCTTAGATGTGATCACCGAAAATCTACAGGATAAACCGGAAGCCGAAATAAACAATTATGATCTAAAAATATCGATTCTTGGAATGCCAAATGCCGGGAAATCAACTCTTGCGAATACCTTTCTCGGAAAAAACCGTCATATTGTAACCGATATTGCCGGAACTACCCGGGATAGTATCAACAGTGAGTTGAACTATCAGGGTAAATCAGTGATGTTGGTTGATACTGCAGGACTGCGTAAAAAAACCAAGATTTCAGATTCTATTGAATTTTACAGTTTTGTCCGTACAAAACGCGCGATCCGCGAATCCCATGTCTGTATTTTAATGGTCGATGTCAATAAAGGCTTCTGTTCTCAGGATGTGCGAATTGTTCAGGAGATCATTGATCAACGCAAAGGACTGATCGTTGCGATGAATAAATGGGATCTAATCGAAAAAGACACCCATACGGTGGATGAATTTACCAAAGAACTGCTTTATCATTTCCCCATATTGACAAATATTCCCATCATGTTCGTTTCAGCGGTTAATAAAGTACGACTATTCAAGCTTCTTGATGAAGCTTTTGCAATTAAAGAACGTATGCAGCAACGTATCCCGACTTCGAAATTGAATGACTTTTTTATTAAAGTTATTGAACGAAATCCCCCTCCCGCTGTCAAAGGCAGATATATTAAAATTAAATATGTTACACAAGTTTTGGAGAACCCTCCCCTTATAGCTCTCTTCTGTAATGAACCCTCACTTATCATGGATCACTACAAACGATATCTCGAAAGTGTCTTTAGAAAAAACTATGATTTTAAAGGCGTTCCTATTAAATTTGTGTATAAAAACAAATAATCACGAATAAACATCAAAGGAGAAGGAATGAAGAAAGTAATTGTTATCTTGTTTATCTTAGTGTTTGCCGGTATGTCTTATGCCTCTAATCCGGTGAATTACAAAGTAAAATTACTACCCGCAAAAGGTATGTTGGTATCTGGCGGAACTTCAACGACAGTTGGTATGGTAGCCGCAGGATTTACTTATGGTTTAAATAAAACCAATATCCATGCTAAAATCAATTATACTGCTACTCGTAGCGAGATTGAAGGTATAATGCAACACCAATTATTAGAGTTAATTGGGATTGATATGGGATTTTCATATGGTGCTCATATATTATTTGGTGGTGGCAGACTGGAAATCGGCGGAATAGCCATGTGGAATATGTCATATGAACTGGCATCAAATGTGGCATTTTACGGTGGATTAAAATATAAGATTGGGTATGGCATCAGCAGTGGATGGAGTTATTTTATCAATAGATTAAGTCTATATCTTGGAACAGAAATTGAATTGATCGAAAATTTAAAGCTTTATGTTGAATTACAACCCACCCTCATGAATACAGATGGACGATTGATCGGCGCTAATGCTGCTTTTCTCGGTGTAAATTATTACTTCCCGAACAAATCCCCAAAAGTAGAGATGCCTGACGCATAAATTAAATACTAATCGAATGATATTATAAACCATCCTTCAAATTGAAGGGTGGTTTTTTATTATATCCTCACATTTATTATTCTTTTGGAACATGTTATTACTTGTATTAAAGTGATTTTTATTTTGAATTTTCTATATTATTCCTCTATATTGATTTAAGAGAGAAACGAGAAAGAAGAGAGAAAAAAAATGAAAAAATTATTCATCAATGTAAATATACTTTTACTGGTGGCAACTTTATGCTTTGCCATAGATCAGATAGACAGCTTACAAACTGCGATAAATTCCTCTGATGGTGTAAAAAAGATCAATGCGCGTTTGGAACTTTCCTTTTATTACAGACGCAGTAATTTTGCTATTTCAACTGAACAAGCATCAAAGGCTTTACAAGAAGCACAAAAGATCAACAATCTTGAATTACAGGCTCGGGCATTTTATTATCTTGGTCTTACAAATCATTATAATGACACCGGTAAAGAGGCTATAAAATATTTTGATAAAGCTCTTATCATTGCCCAAAATATAAATAAAACAAAATTACTCGGCGAAATATATTATTTTAGCGGTTCTATTTATTATCTTGACTACAGCGATGAAAAACAGGCATTGATCAATTATAATAAATCCATACAATATTCATTGATCGCTAAAAATTACAGAATTTTAGGCGCTGTTTATTCCTCCCTTTCCAATATGTTCCGCATCAGTGGTTCCTATGAAAAAGCATTGGAGTTCCTCTACAAATCTCGTGATAATTATACCCTTCCCGGTTTTCAAGAGGGTATTGCTTGGGTGAATTATATGACAGGTACCCTGTACTCAACTATCGGACTTTTCGAAGAGGCAGAAAAGTCATTTAAAGAAGCATTGGAAATATATCTAATACTTGCAGCCATCGATGGAAATATGACTGGTGTAGCAATATGTTATAATCAGCTTGCGGTTATAAATACGGATATGAATAATGAAGGATTAGCCAGAAAATATAATCAGGATGCTTTGATCCTCCACACTCAGAATGGTTCAAAATTTGGAATCTCGAATTCACTGAAATATTTGGCACGTATTGAATATTTCAGTAATAATTATGATGCAGCCCTTACATACCTTGATTCCTCACTGACAATTAAAAAAACCACAGGTGAGCTAAAGGGATACGCAAGCATTTATGAGTTATTTGGTTTAATATTTATTGAAAAAAACGGATATTCTCGTGCTATTGATAGTCTTGAAATGGGACTATATCATGCACATTTAAATAATCAGCTTAAAGATATAATGAATATGAATAAACACCTGGCAAAAATCTACAATGCCTTAGGTCAATATGACAAAGCATATGATTATAAATCCCATGAAGTCAGTATAGCCGATTCAATTTATAATTTAAATATCACACGAAATATACTTCAACTTGAGACTTTAAATAAAATTGAACAAAAAGAAAGTCAAATAAAACAACTTGAACAAGAAAATTTGATTCAGGAATTATCTCTTTCCAGAGAAAGCACGATACGTAATTATCTCATATTTATTTTATCCTTATCTTTAATAATCATCTTTATGTTTTTCTATTTCTACCGCGTAAAAAATCGTGTAAACATAGAACTTGAAAAAAATAAAATACATTTGGATAAACTCAATACAACAAAGGATAAATTCTTCTCAATCTTGGCACATGATCTAAGAAATCCATTTAACAGTATCCTGGGTTTATCAAATATACTTAAACAAAAACATCGTGATATGGATGTAGATGAAAGAGATAAGATCATTCAAGCCATTTATCAATCTTCAAACAATAATTACGCTCTTCTAAATAATCTGTTGGAATGGTCAAGAACCCAAAGAGGTAAGATCAGTTTTATTCCCGAACCCCTTGTCATTAACGAATTGGCCGAAAAAGTAAAAGATCTTAATACTTCAAACGCCGAAGCTAAGGGAATAAAGATCATTATCGATCCTAAACCCTTTTCGGTAATTGCAGACAAAAATATGATCAATACCGTTTTACGTAATTTGATCTCAAATTCAATAAAATATTCAAACCATGACGATCAAATACACGTCAAATTTTCAAGATCGAATTCTGAAACGCTTGTTTCGGTTTCTGACACCGGTATTGGGATCAATGAAACCGACCGGCAAAAATTATTTGATATTGTAAACAATTTTCAAATCGATGGAACTGCCGGAGAAAAAGGGACCGGATTAGGGCTTATTATTTGTAAAGAATTCATTGATATGCATCATGGCAAGATATGGGTAGATAGCGAACCTGGAAAAGGATCAACATTTCATTTTACAATTCCGGATGAAATTTAATAGACAACAATTCAATTAAAGTTCATTTTTTCAGGCTTAATGGTAAAATAAATCATATGAACATCATTAGTCTTGGGTTTAAACCCAAGGCTAATGACTAATTTTCGAATAAAATAAAGAAGGAACAGGCATGCCTGTTCCCTACACTTCATTTATATTTTTATTCAGATCACCGATTACCGATCACTTAACTTTATAATATCCTGCAATAATAGCATCAAACCATCTGTTGGGTAGCGCTTTTTTTAGGAAAATAGTTATCTTCTGATAAAAAGCACCGGTGACATAACGAAGTTTTGGGGTTTTCTTATTTATTATCTTCGCAATAAGCTTAGCGATAAGAACAGGTGATTTTCCGCTTTGTTCATCGTGCTCAATGACTTCACGGGCGTTTTCAAGCTGAGTGTTTTCACACTTTACATTTTCCCGGCTGGCGGTAAAGCCTGTTTTGAAATCACCGGGTTCGATCATGCAAACTCGGATGTTCCGATTTTTAAATTCTTTGTATAAGGCCTCTGTCATGCCCTCTATGGCGAATTTTGATGCAGAGTAGAGTCCTTGATAGGGTAAACCGATCACGCCGCCTATGGAGCTCATATTGATGATCAGTCCACTTTTCTGTGTTTTCATTTGCTTTAATACATAATGTTGAACCCGGTATACACCGAAAAAGTTGGTATCCACCTGCTCTTCCGCCATTTTGGGTGTTGAATCCTCAATAGCCGCACCAATACCGTAACCGGCATTATTGACCAATACGTCAATACGACCTTCTTTCAGAATGATCACTTCTACCGTATCTTTAACAGACGCCTCATTTCGCACATCCATTTTTAACATAGTAAAATGTTCGGGTTCGGGATATGCTTCAGGTCGACGCGAAGTTCCATAAACGATATATCCCAATTGAGATAAATATTCCGCTGTGCTTTTACCGATCCCGGACGAAGCGCCGGTCACAAAAACAACGGTTGACGAGGGCTGATGTTTGTTCATTTTTTTATCCTTTTATGAATCTCCAAAAAAAAACGTATCCTGTCATTCTGACCGGAGCGCAGCGGAGTGGAAGAATCCATTCATGAAAAGGAGTTTTGTTATATGAATAGATCTTTCGACTGCGTCCCGATTTCATCGGAACTTCGCTCAAGATGACAGGTTTTATCTTTCTACTTACTACTTTTAAATTACTTTAGCTTTTTTCCCGACTTTTTCAAACATCTCCAGGCAGAATTCAAGCTGTTCGCGAGTATGTGTTGCCATATAAGACGTTCTTAGCAAGCCACGTCCCGGAGGGGTTGCCGGAGATACGACAGGATTGGTATAAACACCGACTTCCATGAGTGCTTTCCATACTTGGAAAGTCTTGGCATCTTTACCGATCAATACCGGGATGACCGGGGTTGTACTTTCACCGGTATCATAACCCAGAGATTTAAATCCTTCACGCATAAATTCAGTGTTTTCCCACAATTGTTTACGACGTTCAGGTTCACTTTTAATAACTTCCAAAGCAGCTTTTACAGAAGCGACATTTGATGGAGGCAGAGAAGCGGTAAAAATAATTGAACGTGAATGATGTTTGATATATTCAATGACCTTCTGTTCACCTGATATAAAGCCGCCAACACAACCTAAAGATTTTGAGAAAGTACCCATGATCAGGTCGACATCCTTGGTCACACCAAAATGTGCAGCCGTACCGTTGCCATTAGGTCCCAAAACACCCAGCGAATGCGCATCATCTACCATGAGGCGAGAAGGATACTTCTTTGAGAGGGCTACAAGCTCTTCCAATTTAGCTATATCACCTTCCATTGAAAAAATACCATCTGTAACAATAAAACGAGGCGTTTTAGGATTTGCATTCTTGAGTTTCTTTTCAAGATCTGTCATATCATTATGTTTATAGATGGTTTTCTGTGTACGGGAAAACCGAATACCATCTACTATGGAAGCATGATTGTATTGATCACTGTAAACCATATCATCGGGTCCGCAGACGGAAATAATGGTACCGACATTTGCACCCATACCGGTTGAAAAAACCAGCGCGGATTCCATACCAACGAATGCAGCCAGTTCTTCTTCAAGTTCATCATGAAGAATAATATTTCCATTTAATAAACGAGAACCTGTTAAACCCGATCCATACTTTTTCAGTGCTGCTATACCGGCTTCTATGACTTTGGGATGATTTGTCAGTCCAAGATAGTTATTGGAACCCAGCATGATCTTTTGTTTACCGTCAATGGTCACTTCCGTTGCATCAGAATTCTCGATCTTGGGGTAATAAGGATAATAACCTAGGGCACGTGCAGTATCCGTACGGGTAAATTGGTACATTTTTGTATAAACATCAGGATGTTTGCCAAACATTTTCTTACGTGCAGCGCGCATTTTCTGGCGGGCAATTTTTGTCAGGTCACTTAACATAGTTCCTCACTCATTTATATTGTTTATCTTATCATCCATAAGTGAATGATCTATACACCAGATGTTATTTAATAATGGAATTCTTTTTCCCGGCAAGCGGGAGTGCATTCATCATGCGTTTTGTCCCCAATTTAAATATCCATCCTGTGTTTATTAGTCTTCCCCTATTGGAACAAGTCTAATTGATAAAATTATACTAATGTTTTGTTTTAAACACAATGGATTTTTATAAAAGAACTCAACAATATAGGGGACATTTTTTATCGTAAGATGATCTTATTTTAAGTAAAAAGTTCACTAAAGTATATTTAAGGTAAAAAATACTTTTCCTTAGGGAGTAAATTCTCAATAATCTTAACAAGATATTCAGAATTCACGTAAATCTTTAAAAACTATTTACTTTTCAAATAAAAAGTTAATATGCATGATAAGAACAATTAATAAACACTTAAGTTTACAGCTAAATAGTCGATTTTAAGGGTTTTTCCACTTCATATAATTAACAATCAATCAATTAAGACTTGGGGGTATTGCGCATTGATCTTTGTTGTTGTAATTTTCTTTTGAGGCGAGAGATAAAAAAACTTTTTACAGAGGATACCACAATGAGAGAGAGAGATTTTATTCAACCAAACAAGAATACAAAAAAGCTCCAAATAAGTAAGGTGTTTGCTTTACTTGCTATATTTGTATTGGCAACATTTGCTTTTGCTGAAGATGGTCAAATACATTTGGTTTATGCAAACGGCATGACCCACACTGTTGAAAGCAAAACTTATTATGAATTCGATGTACAGGCCTATATGACCAATGGTAATGATGTGATCGGAGACGGGATGGTTTATGTCGAATATCCCATTGATGTATTTAACGAAACTGTTATCTACAATCAGAAAGTATCTGTTACTAAAACCGGTATTCTTGCGGACAAAGATCCGATCATTAATGCGGACTTGTATCGTCTTGTCAATATCGTTGATACTAAGATGAATATGTTCGCGATCACCTTTTGCAGCAATTACCAGAACCCTGACTTTAAATCCTATTATGCTTCATTATCATCAGATCCTTCCAATCCGTCAGATCTTTTGCATGTAACAATGGAGATCGCTCAATACAGAGCATCGTCAGTTAGTTTTCCAAATACTGTCCCGGATTATCAGTTACTTTATTATGACTATGAAGGGGGCTCTTGCGAATTAGATATATCTGAAGCAGTCGAAGTCGTCTATAAAACACCCATAGTTGAAGATCCGATCGATGAACCCGGTGAAGATCCAATTCCCGACCCTACATTTATAGGCAATGTTGAACTTGCAAGCTTTACAGCCAGTTTGAAAAAATCTATCGTTACCTTAAACTGGTCATTATCCAGTGAAAGTGATGTTTTAGAATATATCATTCAACGATCAGGGAATGGTGTGGATTATACCGAGATCACTCGTTTAGAGGCTACACAGACAACAAAAAAACTTAATAAATATTCGTGTACGGACAACAGTACTATTCCGGGGATCAAATACAGTTATCGCTTGGATGCTGTAGATACCGAAGGCAATATCCAATCACTCTCAACTACAGGTATTGCAACAAAACCGAGTCGCAAAAAAGCTGATTATTTCTTAGACAACGATGATTTCGCTCTTGAGACAAGTTATCCAAATCCTTTCAACCCAAGTTTCACCGTACCTTTCACAGTATCAAGAGCTCAAGATATTGAGATCATGCTCTATGATATGTCAGGAAAGATCGTAGCGAACATCGCCAGCGGCTATCACACGGCAGGTACCTATAAGATCAATGTTGATTGTAATCATTTGGGCAGCGGTGTTTATCTCCTTAGAACACTCATTAATGATAGTCAATCAACTCAAAAAATGTTACTTGTTAAATAAAAATCCCCTGTAGAGAGAGAGAGAGAGAGAGAAGCAAAACGGTACTGCTCGGTACCGTTTTGCATATGTGTTAACAAAATTAAACATTTTCAAATATTTTTAAATGTCATATATTATGAATGTGTTTTATGTAAATTGAAATGCAGGATGGGTGAAATAACTTATGAAAATAATTAAATTATTACCTCGTTTAACTTTCTTGACAATTCTTATCGTTCTTAGCTCATGTTCCAGAGTTTTAGAATGGCCAAGTTCTCCACTTTACACTTTCGAATCGGATCCCGGGGCAAGTCAACTTTATGATTTGGAAACCGCCACGCAAGCGATCGTCGGTCATTATGCTCATTATGATGTTGTCGCTTATGAAGACACAACAATTAAAACCACTATGCGAACATTTATTGTTTCTTATGGATTCACCGATTTTTATCTGGAGGATGGAAAGTTAATGCAGTCCGACAGATTTGTTCATTCCGAGCAAAAACTCAGCAATAAGAACGCTACTTCAATGTTCAGCGATGAATCGGTCCAGGCCATAAAACCCAGAATACAGGAAGTTGAATTATCTTTTAAAGATGGACGTTGGCAACTCTACCGGCCCGAGACACCTATCCTACTGGGAATAACAGGTGATCCATTACAGCCCTTATCGACTGATCCCAATGACCCCAACTTAATAGATCCGGATAAAGATGGAAATCCGGGTGTGACAGTTAAGATCAGTGCGGGGAAATTTTTTAACGGTGAAATTTATATCACACGACGTGAAATATACAGCAATTACTTAAGTTTGAACGGAGACGGTACTTTAAGCGGCTATGTCATCGATAGATCGGAACAGTTCGTCGTCGGAGCTTCCATGAAAATACTCGCCCAACCTTCAAATTCCGTTCAGCATCCGGATATGGGATTAAGCCCGGTTTTGTTGGTTCCAATCAGTAAAGATATAGATACACCGGAAGAACTGATGGAACTTAGAGATCAACTATTTCCCAAAGAGCCTTCGTTCTTTTAAAAAGATTGAAAATAAAAACTTGAGACCGATTTTTAATTGATTTCAGAACAAGGATTAACGATTTAAGAATTAAAGGATTTACTATTTTCCGACTATCCCCGATGCAAGCATACGAGGTATTTCGCCGAAAAATTAACACTTTGTGTTACCGTAAATCCAAAACACAAAATCAATTTGTAAACCCCGAGGCAAGCCTCGAGGAATTCTTTTGATTAAAAAGTTAATATTCACCTCGAAGTTTAGAGTTCGTTGATCTTTAAGTGATCGGGGTATTATTGCTTGCTGTTTATACCATTATATGTCCATTTTATTGGTATTTTGATATAAATGACAAAGTATATTAGATCGTCTTCTCATATATAAAGATTTTACAAAAAGATTAACTTGGATTATTTTGAACACCTTTCTAAATTAATACGTAATAAAATATCTAATAAAGGTTATTGTGCATAAAATACGCTATGCGAAAAAAAAATAGATATTTCTTACCTGATATTTTTCAGAGCATCGAAGATTGGAAGTTATTAATTGAAAATGATGAAGGAATAAAATGAAAAAGCTATGCCTGTCAATTATTTTATTTTTAAGTGCAATCTTTATGTTCGCACAAACGGCAGAAGCGCCTGCAACGGGTGACGGATCTACAGGCAATCCTTATCAAATATCAACTTGGCAAAACCTTTACTGGATCAGTCAAAACTCTTCAAAGTGGGATAAGCACTATATTCAAACGGCAGATATAACGTTCCCGCAGACCATAAATGAATGGGAAAATTATCAAGGTTGGAAGCCGATCGGAAACGACGTAACTAACTTCACTGGAACTTATGATGGAAAAAGTAAAATTATTAACGGGCTTTTCATTAATCGTCCGAACAAGGAGCATGTTGGCTTATTTGCTGTTACGAATAATGCTGCTATAAAGGATATTGGTCTATTAAATGTGTCAATATCCGGATACATGTTCACCGGCGGACTGGTAGGAAGTAATAATTCTACCACCATCACCCAAAGTTACTGTGAAGGTAATATAACAGGAGAGGATTTTGTCGGTGGACTGGTGGGTGCAAATCTTACCTCATTAATCGAAAACTGCTACAGTACGGCAAATGTATCATGGGATAGTAATTTTGGTACGGGTGTGGGTGGACTGGTTGGACACAATGGTTCTTCAACCATTATCAACTCTTACAGCACGGGCTCTGTAACGGGTGAAATAATGGTTGGTGGACTGGTAGGTATAAATTCTAATTCAGCTACTATCAACAATTGCTATAGCGAAAACAATGTAACAGGAAAATACTATATTGGCGGACTGGTAGGTGATAATGGCCATTCCTCTTCTATCAACAATTGTTATAGTAAAAGTAATGTAACAGGGAAAAGCACATCGGGAGGTCTGGTAGGCCATAACTTCATCTCATTGATCAATAATTGCTATTGCCGGGGAACCGTTACATGCAACTCCATGTCTTCAGAGGTGTTTGACGTCAGAGTAAAGTGGACAGTTTGAGGTAAGAAAATAAGAGACACTTTTGTACATTAACAAAGTAGCAAAGGAGTCACAATGAAAACGTCAGACAGTGCAGAAAAAACGATCAAAGACAT
>Ga0208904_1000157_pt1 | contig 58856 bp, 50 predicted proteins | sample AntAceMetag02UKB_FD_184774 | JGI IMG/M metagenome (GOLD analysis project Ga0208904, IMG submission 184774) | Saline lake microbial communities from Ace Lake, Antarctica - Antarctic Ace Lake Metagenome 02UKB (SPAdes) (version 2) | ecosystem: Environmental > Aquatic > Non-marine Saline and...
AGAAGCGTTGAAGATGGCAATGTATTTCTTTGGGATTGAAGTTGACGCAAATCTCTTTGGGAATGAACTTCTTGCAGAATACAATCTTACATCCAACCCATTCGGTGACGTAGACATTGAAGCATGGTATGCACCGTATGTGATTCACGCATATGACAACGGAGTGGTTCGCGGTTATGGTAACGGAACTTTTGGGCCAGACAACCAGGTGACCTATGCTGAGTTCGTGAAAATCGCTACGCTCATAAATGACATTGAGAATGCTGTTGAGCTTGCGAGTGAGCTGGAGTAGCAGTGATAAACACCTTTAAAAGGGTTTTACTTTTGTGCTAAAATTCCACAGATTACGCCTTTAAAAAAACATCTCATGTTTTCATTAAAAACTTCCCCTAGACTTTTAAGGTTTGGGCTGTCTACGTCAATTTTCTTATTACTCACCATTCTTACTGCTTCCATAGCCAGTGCAGCTGTTATCACTTGGGAAGGTGATGAAAGTGCCCTTTGGAGCACTGGAGGGAACTGGGCTGGTGGAGTGGGACCTGGGGTTAGTGATGTGGCTACGTTTAATGGGACTGGGAATACTGCTTGTACGATTGATGCGAATATCAATGTTACAGGGATTGAGATCCAATCTGGCTATACAAATACTCTTACTCAAGCTGATGGGGTAGATGTTCTGACTCGTGGTTATACTCAAGCAGATGGTACGTTTGCTGGTGGTAATTCGGTGTTTTCTATCCCTGGTATTTATACTTTGAGTGGAGGTATTTTCACTTCGACTTCTGGTGTCATGGATATAGAAAATACTTTTACACATACAGCTGGCGGGACTTTTTATCATAATAATGGAACTGTTCATGGAGATGGTAACGGTGTAACGTGGAATTTTGATGCATCTGAAGAGTTTTACAATTTTACTGTTAAGAAGAATGGAGCTATTAATCTGAGTGGTGATACAATGGTTGTTAATGGCACTTTTGTTTTTGAAAATGGTACGGTTAATAATGGTGTTATTGATGCGAAAGGTAATGTAAATGTGGAAGCTGGTGCTGATGCAGGAGGTACTGCAACTTTGCAGTTTACACATGCGAGTGCAGATCAAACTTTTGATTTAAGTACTAATGGTGATGGATCAGACAAGGTTGACAACCCCATAATAATCAACAAGGTTGCTGGGTCAGTTGTTCTGGGATCTGCTTTGACGATGGATGCTGGAGGTCAAAATCTTACGATTACTTCGGGTTCTTTATTCACCGATGGTAATGCATTGACCGTTGCGGGGACGTTTAGTAATGAGGATACTTTGCAAATTCAAGGGGCTGAAACCCTTACTTTAACCAATGACACAAATAGCGGAACAGTTGAATATGTTGGTGATGGTGGTGCGTCGCAAACGGATTATACTCTCAAGGATTGGACTTATTGGGGCTTGACTGTAAATTTTACAGATGCTGCGGATACGCTTGGAGATAGTGGGACGCGAACAATTGGAGAAGATTACACATTGAGTAGTGGTGTGTATACAGCCACGTCTGGTGTTATGAGTGTGGGTGGAAATTTTGCAAGAGATGGAGGAACTTATACTCATAATTCAGGGACAGTAACAATGACTGGGACTGGTAATCTCACAACAGTTCATAATCTTTATAATTTGATCATTAATTCTTCAGGCACAGTGACTTTGGGGGCTGGTACAGTTGTACTTAATGATGTGACTATTACGGCTGGGACTTTGGATGCTGGTAGTAATCAGAATTTGACTGTGGGACAAAATTTTGCGAATAGTGGGACTTTAACCCCTAGAGGGGGAACAGTTATTTTTGACACTGCAGGGAAAACCTCTGTTATTTCTGGGAACAGCAGTTTTAATAACTTTACTTGTACAACGGCTAGTAAAACTTTAACTTTCACAGCAGGTTCAACGCAGACGGTGAATACGATTACTCTTACAGGTGCTTCAGAGAATTTGATCACCTTGCAAAGTAGCGCAGCTTCTACTTGGAATTTGGCTGTGAATGGAGGTGTTGGTATTGATTACGTGAATGTCAGCTATTCTGCTGCATCAGGTGGTTCAGCCCCACTTGCACCTGGAGATAATTCAACAGATGGAGGGAATAATACAGGGTGGAGTTTTAACGAAGCACCAACAGTAGCAACAGTTACTTTTGCTCAAAGCACAGCAGGAGATGGAGATGTAACAATCACTTTTATCATGGATGACGCAGATGACGATGATACTCTTCAGGCAAAAATTGAATACTCAGTTAACGGAGGTTCCACGTGGGCAGATCCAACACTCAGCACAACCGGCAGCGAAACCTCAGCAACGTACGGGGATCCAAGCATAGATAATGCTCAGACGTATCAGGTTGGGCAGGCTGGCACATATATAACAAGTTCATCTGGAGCCAACACAGTAACAATTGTTTGGGAAGCAGCAACAGATGCTGCATCTTCAACAGATATATCAAACGCACAAATCAAGGTTACGCCATATGATGGGACAGATGCTGGTACGGCGAGTGCTTCTTCCAATGCAATTCTCGACATAGTCGATCCAGCAGCTTTGGCAAGTTTTGCTAGTGCAAATGCATCGTCAGCGTCAGTAGATTTAAGTTGGACAGCAGCAACAGATACAAACTTTAATCACTATGAAATTTGGTACGGATCAAACCAGACAGACGTACAAGGACGAACAGGTACGGCAACTGAGTGGGATGACTCAGATGACACAGATCTAACAACAGCAAGCACAGCAACAACAACAGTTTCTGCAGATCCAAGAACAAAGTATTTTAAAATATATGCAGTGGATGATCTTGGAAATGAAACGACTCTTTCAGATGTTTTGGTTTCCGTTTCACGTTCATCAAGTGATGCAAATATTGGAATTCCAACAAACATTTCAGTGACAGACAATGCGTCCGGAGGAATCATATTGACTTGGACAGATCCAGACGACACAGCAAGTACATACGTACAAATAATGCGTGGAATATCTCCATATCCTGTTAATGCATCGCCTATTGTGAATATGCCTGTGGGGACGCAGTCATATACAGACACGGAGCCAACAACAGGCCAAATTGTGGTGTACATGCTGCGAGCATATGATGGCAGTAACTCCGGAGAACTAACAGCCCAGTACTCATTCACGGTTGGATCAACAGAAGAAACAGAAACCAACGATTCATCGGGGGGGGGCGGCAGTTCATCATCCAGCAATGATACGGATGATGATTCAGATGTTTTGGAAGAAGACCTTATAGATTCCCTTGAGGATTTAGGTTTTTATGCTCCTGATCATTGGTCTGAAGGATACTTAAAGAATCTTGATGAAGTTGAGCAGGTACTAACTCAGGCAGTTGATATGGATTTGTTTCATGACATACTTACAAATATATTTTCCAGTCCAGATGATGGAATTGATAGAGGCATAGTTGTGCAGTTGCTCCTCACTCTTTCTGATTACGACGTATCTTCCTTAACAACTAATTGGTTGCTACAGGGCTTCATGGATGTAGGTGCAGAATATGTGCGAGCAAATTATATCCAGTTTGGGTATGAGCACGGACTTATAAATGGATATCCGAATGGGAATTTCTATCCTGATAAGGTTGTTAACCGCGTAGAAGCGTTGAAGATGGCAATGTATTTCTTTGGGATTGAAGTTGACGCAAATCTCTTTGGGAATGAACTTCTTGCAGAATACAATCTTACATCCAACCCATTCGGTGACGTAGACATTGAAGCATGGTATGCACCGTATGTGATTCACGCATATGACAACGGAGTGGTTCGCGGTTATGGTAACGGAACTTTTGGGCCAGACAACCAGGTGACCTATGCTGAGTTCGTGAAAATCGCTACGCTCATAAATGACATTGAGAATGCTGTTGAGCTTGCGAGTGAGCTGGAGTAGAATGGACGGGAACTTTAACGCCAATTAAACGCTCCAAGTATGGATGACATTTTTCTCCCAGATGAAACAGATGACTCGGTAGGAGTTGATGTTGAATTTGAGCGGGCGAGTATTGCGCATGAACAGGTTGATGAACGCGAGCATGGGCATCCTTCTGGGCTGGCGGCTTCGGATTACGTGAAGATTACTTTTGGGCGTTTTGTTGAGTTGGTTGCAAATCACAGCTTTGAGGAAGTCGTGGAAAGGAATAAAAATGAAGATGTTGTGATGACTACAAATTTACTTACTGATCTCGCAAATGCGAGGCGATTTTCTCCCAACACGCGTGGGCCGCTGATGATTCTTGGCGGCATTCTGCTGGGAATTTTATTTGGTTACTTCCTATTCTAATGGCATATAAAAGAGTGATGTTAAAAATATCCGGTGAGGTGCTAGGCGGGCCGGATGGTATTGGTGCTGACGCAAAGCCGATTATGGCGCTTTGTGCAGAGATCAAAAAGGTTTTGAAAAAAGGGGTGCAGGTGGCAATTGTTGTGGGTGGCGGAAATTTTTGGAGATACAGAGACAATGCAAAACTTACAATCCCGCGCAGCGTATCAGATGGGATTGGGATGATGGCAACAATTATGAATGCTAAGCTTCTTGCTGAGGCTCTCAAAACGCATGGCATCAAGGCTAGTCCGCTGGCTCCATATGCGGACGCCTATTTTGCAATGCAGTACTCGCCAGGGAAGGCAAAGTCCATTCTTGAAAAAGGCGGCGTGGCGGTTTGTGGTGGTGGCACGGGGAATCCTTACTTTACTACTGACAGTGCGGCGGCGCTCCGCGCGCTTGAGCTCGAATGTGATGTGCTGCTTAAGGCAACAAAAGTTGATGGAATTTATGACAAGGATCCAAAGCGCAATAAAAATGCAAAAATGTTTAAAAAGATTTCATACGATGAAGTCCTCAAACGCGAACTCGGTGTAATGGATCTAACAGCGGTTCTTCTCTGCAAGGAGAATGGGCTGCCAGTTCACGTATTTGATATGCAAAAACCAGGTAACCTTTTGAAGGTTGCGACTGGGAAGAAAATCGGATCCGTGATCATTCCTTAATAAATAACCCAAATATTATGTACAGACCTGTTTTACAAAAAGCAGAGCAGGCATTTGCCGGTTCTGTTACTCATCTTCAAGAAGAACATTCCAACCTGCAAATTGGGCGTGCGTCCAGCGGTTTGGTTGAAAATTTGATGGTTGATGCTTATGGAAGCATGCAGCCTGTTAAGGCAGTTGCAAGTGTGAGCGTGCCAGATGCGCGAACTGTTCAGATTCAGCCATGGGACAAGGCAATGCTCGGGCCAATTGAAAAAGCTGTGACAAATTCTGATTTGGATTTGAACCCGACTAACAATGGTATAGCGGTGATTTTGAGCATACCTTCTTTGACTGAGGATCGCAGAAAAGAGCTTGTGAAAGTGGTAAATAGGCTCGCTGAGGAAGCAAAGATTTCCGTTCGTAATGCTCGGCATGATGCAATGTCTGCGTTCAAGCGTATGGAGGGCGACAGCGATATTACAGAAGACGACCGAAAGCATGCTGAGAAGAAAATGCAGGAGGCTGTGGATAAGACGAATACTGAAATTGGTGATCTTGCTAAGAAAAAAGAAGAGGCAATTATGACAATTTAGTCACTTTACGTTTAACATTCCCACTATGATTTTTTTGACGATTATCGTTTTTGTTCTCATTTTTTCCCTGTTGATTTTGATTCACGAATTGGGGCATTTTACGGCTGCGAAAAAGTCGGGAGTTAAGGTTGAGGAATTTGGTATTGGTTTGCCGCCGCGGATTTGGGGCGTGAAGCGTGGAGAGACTTTGTATTCTTTTAACTGGATTCCGTTTGGAGGTTTTGTGAGGATGCTTGGGGAGAATGCAGCGGATAAGGCTAGCAAGAGCAAGCGTAGTTTTTCAAATCAGTCGCTTAGGAAGCAGGCGGTGATTGTTTGCGCCGGAGTTTTTATGAATTTGCTTTTGGCTTTTGTTCTGCTGACGGTAGGTTTTGTTGTTGGAATTGAGCCGCTAATTGCGAGTGAAGGCGAATTTTTTGATGCAGTTGAAGAAGGAATTGTTGTTATTGAGCCGGTGATGGAAATCGCGGCCGCGGATGTGGATGCGGCGGAGGGCGCGGATGAGCTGGAAGCTCAACTGCTTTATTTGCCGCGACTTTTTTATCTTGAAAATGAGAACTCAGTTTTTGCGGGTCAGCTGGATGGTGGTGATTTTATAGTTACGGTGAATGGGCGCGAGGTTCTTTTGGAAGACGATTTGTATGAGGCTTTTGGTTACGGCATGCACGGAAGTGACATTGTGGCCTTTCGGCCTTCTGATGGGACGCAGGTGAATGCGCATATTGAACTTGGCTCTGAGACGACCACAATAATTTCATACATTGAACCTGGTTCGCCTGCAGATGAAGCTGGCTTGCTTGAGGGTGACGTGGTGAAATTAGTTGGCGACCAGCCGGTTTATGCTGCGGATAATGTTTCTTTATATACAGATGAACATGCGATTGGCGGTTTGATCAATTATGAGATTGTGCGCGAGGACGCGGAAGGTGAGGAGGCATGGATTACGCTGACTATTCCCTTGCGCGAAGACGGCAGGGTTGGGATTGGAGTTTCTGATTTGTTGCCAGCTTATGACAACTTTTCTCTTTACCAAAGTTATGCCACTCACGAGCTCGTAGAGACTAAGGAATTGAGTTATGGGCTATCTGCACCAATTGTTGCTGCAAAAGAGATGTGGCGGCTAGGGAAGCTCACGGCGGTGATGTTTGTGGGCGTGCTTGGTGATTTCATTACTGGCGGAGATGTGCCTGACGGCGTGGCTGGACCAGTTGGAATTGCGCAGATGACTTTTGTGAATATGCAGAGCGGATTTTCTGCCATGCTGCGTTTTGTTGCCATGCTCTCGCTGAGCTTGGGTGTGATTAATATTTTGCCTTTGCCTGCACTTGATGGTGGGCGCTTGGCATTCATTCTTTATCAGGCGCTTACTGGGCGAAAGCCGAATCCGCATCTTGAGTATTGGATTCATACAGTTGGATTTTTCCTTCTGATACTTTTCATTTTCTATATTACGTTCAATGATGTGCTGAACCTTATTTAGAGGCTTGGCTGATGCGCGTTTGACATTCGCAAAAAACATTGCAGACGATGTGCAAAACTATGTTTGTGTATTGGAATGGGCTGTGTGTCAAAGGATTATTTTGCGCATGGCTTGCGGTGGGGAGGGCGGGACTATACAATTGCAGCCCGCTTAATTTTGGTGATATGACCACGACTACAACAACTTCAGAGCGCGACATTTGGCTTCAAGTTCTTCAAAAGGTAGAACTTGAAATTAAGAGACCTCATTTTTTGACGTGGTTCCAGAACACAGGCGTTCTTTCTTGTAAGGATGGCTTGCTTGTTGTTGGGGTTCCAAATGTTTTTGCAAAGGATTGGTTGGAGCACAAACTTAACGGTCATTTGATTCAGGCGATTCAGTCTGTGAATCCGGAAGTGAAGGAAGTTATGTTCCAAGTTGAACCTGGTTTGGCGGTTCCTACGGATAATCGTGGGGTTGATGTGACAAAGCATTTTAAAGATAAAAAGAAGCCGCGCAAGTTGCCGAATAGGCAGGAGGTGAAGCTTGTGGAAGGGGTTTCTAGCAAGTGTTTGAATCCTCGCTACACAATGCAGAATTTTGTGGTTGGGGGGAATAACCGCTTGCCTCAGGCTGCGTGTTTGGCTGTGGCAAACAGCCCGGGAGCGCTATACAATCCGCTCTTTGTTTATGGAGGTGTGGGGCTTGGAAAGACTCACTTGCTGCAAGCTGTTGGGAATGAAATTCTCAAGAACGACCCGGACAAAGTTGTGGTGTATATGACGAGTGAACGTTTCACAAATGAGATTATTGAGGCAATTGGAAAGCGAAATTCCAAGGCGTTTAAGGACAAGTACAGGAAGGTAGATTGTTTGATTATTGATGATGTACAGTTTTTGGCGAACAAGGACAGGACGCAGGAGGAATTTTTCCATACTTTTAACGAACTTTACGACAACGGGAAGCAAATCATTATCAGTTCCGATCGGCCGCCCAAGGAGCTGGATCAGCTTGAGGACAGATTGGTAAGCCGTTTTGAAATGGGTATGATTGTGGATATTCAGTTCCCAGATTATGAAACGCGGCTTGCGATTTTGCATTCAAAGTGTCGTGAGCATCAGGTTTTGATTCACAGCGAGGTGCTGGAGTTCATTGCCATGAATGTACATCACTCGGTGCGTGAGCTTGAAGGTGTTTTGGTGCAAGCAATTGCGCAGGCGCAGCTGGAGCATTCAACACCCACAGTGCGCAGCGTCGCTAAGATCATCAAAAAACTTGGGAAGCACGCAGAGGGACTCAAAGGGCTGGACACTTATGCGGCTGATGCACCTAGCAAGGCGGTAAATACAGCCGAGGACGTGATTGAAATTGTATCTATGCATTACAAAATCGCTGCAGAGGACATTATGGGCGAGTGCCGCAAAAAGCACATTATGTTGCCGCGTCAGATGGCGATGTACTTGATTCGTCATGAGCTGAATTTGGCTTACGAGCAAATTGGTGACATTTTTGGTGGCAAAAATCATACAACTGTTATGCATGCCTGCGACAAGATTGCGCAGAAGCTAAAGAAGGACAAAAATCTGCTGCGTGACGTGAATTCAATTAAAAAGGAGATGGGGCTTTAGGGTTTTTTGAAGTGAGTTGCTGGACCAAGGCTGCTTTTTCGTTATAATAGAGCCATAAATGACGCATCGACTCTATGAATTACACATATTATCGTCGGTATAAACCGCAGCAGCGCAAAAAAAGTAGCTTCAGATCTTTCTTTTGGCTGGTTGTGTTTTTGGTTTTGATTGCGCTTTTTTCTCGCGCTTGTGTTTCCTTCTTCTCTGTTTTGACGGAGGAGCAGCGGGATGATGCGGTGCTTTCAATTGAGCGCGGCGATGTTTCGGTGATTTTGTGGGGGCAGAGTGAAACGGAGGTCGCGAGCGACTCGCAGATTATTTTGAAAGGAGACAGCGTTCTGACTGGTGAAGATAGCTATGCGCTTTTGCGTTTTCAGAATGGGACTGAGCTTTCAATCGATGAGAATTCGCACCTTGTGTTTGCAGATGCGGTAGTTGGAGATGACAGTGATTCGCTTCTTTTGGAATTGCGTGATGGGCGGGTTTGGCTTGATCATGTGCCCAAGGAAACTGGCCAGCTTCAGATTACTTTGCAGACGGACGTGATGGATGTGGTGACAATTAGCGGGCAATATTTGGCATCCAATGTGCCGGACAGCGAATACCTTTATGTTTTTGAAGGGCAGGCGGAAACGGATTTTGTGGATCGCAGCAGTTTTAATGCTGATGGTAGTGACAAAGTGATTGAGACAGAAATTTTGGATCCTGGCGAAAAGGTTACAATGAGTGATAATAAGCAGCGTGCTTTGCTGAGCCGTGAAAATCTTGTGCTTACAGAGGAGCGCGAAGAGGGTGAGCTTGCTGGAGACGAGTTTGTGATGTGGAATCTTGGCACCTTGATTCTTGATGAGGAGCCGGAGGAGGAGGAAATCGTTGAGGAAGAAGAGCCAGTTGAGGAAATCGTAGAAGAAGAGGAAGAAACAGTTGAGACTGAGGTTGACGCTGACGCTGACGCGGAGGAAAGCCTTGTGATTGCGGTGACGTCGCCAAGTTCACCGGCGAACGTTGAAAAGGATGCAATTGCCATTGAGGGGCAAATTACTAGTGGCACGGCGGCCAGTGTTTATGTGAGTTGGTCAGGGAATGGTGAGTATTATGCGCTTTCGCTTTTTGAGGAGGGAGGCGGAACTTTCCGTTATGTTGCAGATGATGATTATTTGAACTTTGCGCCAGGTCAAAACACCTACACAATTGTTGCATATGACCTGGATGGCAATGCGAGTAATGTGTTGGAAGTTGTGATTAATGCGGAGTTTTAGGATAATACTTCTTTGTCTTAGCGCTCCGGGCCGCTAGGCCAAGTCTTACTTTCGTCAAAGAAGTATTATCCTAACCAGCCTTGTCTTAGCGCTCCGGGCCGCTAGGCCAAGTCTTACTTTCGTCAAAAAAACATTATCTTAACTGAGTTGAACTTTTAGGTTTAAGTTAGAGGTGCGTAGCTTTATTTGCCTCATGTTCCTCATTTGAGACGGAGTAGATGACTTCGCCCGTGTCGAGGGTTGTTAGGTAAAACCAGTAGTCAGAATCTTCCGGGTATATTGCGCCCATGAGGCTAGCCAGTCCTGGGTTGCTGATTGGGGTAGGTGGGAGGCCCGTGTTGATTCGCGTGTTGTATGGGCTTTCCTCAGTCAGGTCTTCTGCGGACAAGTCATTGTCGTCTTGTATGTAAAGCAAGGTTGCGTCGATCCCAAGCATCCAGTCATTGTCTAGGCGTTTCCAAATAATACCTGCAACAGTTGCAATGTCCTGCTCGGTGCGAACCTCACGCTCCAACATGGATGCTACGTTCACGGTTTCTTGCATTGTGCGGCCGCTTTCCTCGATTGCAATTTCCATTTCGTCCGTTAGTTTTTGGTTGAAATTTGTGAGCATTTGATCTATGAAGCCTTGTGCTGTGAAAGTTTCGCCATCAATAAAGTATGTGTCTGGGAAAAGGAATCCTTCCATGCCAAAGCTGCCTTCAAGGAAGTCGTAATCAAATTCGCAATTGAAAGTGCACTGGCGGAGCTCGCCGTCTGCAATCAGTCCAAGGTCAGTGAGTTTGGTATCGATTTCGTCCACAGTCCAACCTTCCACAATTGTGATGGCCATTTCACCTGTACCTTCTGTTGTGAGGACAGTGATGACCTCGCGGAGTGTCATGCTGGGGCTGAGAACAAATTTTCCATAACGTAGGCTGCCATCCAGCTCTTCTGATTTTACAGTGCGGATAAAGCTGCGATCCGATACGATCAGATCCTCGTCCTCCAGGTCAGATGCTATCTGTTTTGCATTTGAGCCTTTTTCAATCTCAAAAACGATTCGGTCTTCGCTGTTTGGTGCTGGGGCTTCATTGAGGTCGTATTGCCAAAATGGGTTCCAAAAATTCCAGATTCCCAAAAGTAGAACTGCAGCGAGTATTATTTGAATAAGGCGTTTTTCCATAAAAAATTCAGTGAGTTAGTTTGCTATGCCGTGGATTATTGGCCACCTTCCATTCCTGGCATGTTCATGCCGAGGCTGCCCATGACTTCTTTCATTCTTTCGGCTGCAACTTCTTGAGCTTTTTGAGAAGCTTTGTTGAATGCTTCCTTTAGGTCGGTTTGGATCTGATTTTTATTGTTTTCAGCCCATCTTTCATCTGAAATGCGAACTTCAAGAATTTTTTGTTCGCCGTTGATAACAACAATAATCCCATTTACTTCGGCTTCAATGTGCAAGTTGCCGAGATCTTTTTTGATTTTTTTAGCCTGTTTTTGTAGCTTGTACATGTCCTTGGCTTGTCCAAATAGTCCCATAATGAAGGTTGATTAATTATTATTTATAAGGTTGCGGCCTTTGGCCGCGTTTGCCTCGCGCTAATAGGCGCTCGGCTGACGCTTCGTTTTCACTTCGCGTCTAGGGGAGTATAGCGAAATTACAGCATGTCCTCTAGATCAAATGCATTGATGGGGTTGAGTTCGTCCGCGTGCTCGCTGGCGTATTTCACAGTTGCTTCATAAAGTGCCCAGTGAGAGTTTTGCATTATTTGTGAGCGGTAACCAGGTGTATCTTCTGAGATTTCAGTATTAAAAGGAGGTTTTAGTTCGGCGGACTTTTGATCATCTGTCCAATAAACTGGCCAAAATGGTGTGCCGGTTAAGTAGAAGTTATTTTCATGGTATTTGAGGTTTATGAACTCAGCACCAATACCGGCCAGGTCTGCAGTTGCATCTGCAAAAACATCCTCGCCGCCTTCATGTGAGCGAACCCATTCGTAAAGTTTAACTTCCTTGTGTTCCGGGCGGGTATAAGTGTCGAATTTACTGTCTCCTAGGTTTATTTCAGTGCCATGCTCCACTATGAACTTTGTGCCCAAGTCGCGATATACTTCTGCCAACATTTCTCCAACCCTTCCTTGTACGGACATTCCTGTAATAAGGGGGGCATAACCGATGGTATCCGTTAGGAGTTCGTAGCCACCTGGATTGTCTGTGTAGAGGCCGGTTTCTAGGTCAAGTGCGTGAGTTTCGTAGGCCATTAGGGTTTCGTATAGTTCTTCATCATCCATATCCTCCAAGCCAATGTAATCAAATCCTGTGTAATAAGGTGATGCTGGGCGAAAGTGATATGAAATGCAGACCATGTCGGATTCGGCGAGGCGTTCAACCAGGTCTGAGGCGTTTTCAAGGTAATATTGGAGGAGGGGGTCGGTGATGTAGATGTCTATGGGCACTTCATATTGCTCGTGGATGTCGATTACGCGATTCACAGTTTCGGCGCTTGATTCTGCATAAACCCAGTCGTGGACGTTGAGTGTGAAGAGAGTATAGATTGTGTTTTCAGGAAAATCCTCAACATAGGGGGTAGGATGAACTTTTGGTTCAGGCTGAGGTTCTGCCCCAATCTGTTGGCTTGTACCTGTGCTAAGGCTGCAGCCCGCAGTTAAGAGAGTGCCAAATAGTATTAAGATCGCGATTTTTAGTCTGTGCATTAGTGCGTGGTTAATGGGGGCTATAGTATGCCGATTGCGGGCTTGCTTGGCAAATTCACGTGATTTCTTAAGTCGATGTAAATTTCCCCTTGCGGAAAAGGAGAGTGGCAGGTAGAATCCTCCCGCATTCTTTTCAAAAAAAACTATGGATAACGCAATACTAAAAGTTCAGGCCCGTGACAAGTCCCTTAAGGCAAATGCTCTTAGAAAAACTGGAGTAATTCCAGCAGAATTTTATGGGCATGGAATGGAAAATATGAGTCTTCAAATGGACTATCAAGAGTTTCGTAAGCTTTACCGCGAAGCCGGTGAAAATACGATTATTAATGTTGAAGTCGAAGGAGGAAAAAACTTGAAGGTGCTAGTTCAAAATGTTGATTACAATCCGGTGACGGATGCATTCACGCATGTTGAATTTATTAATGTAAGAATGGATGAGGAAGTTACAACTAACGTTCCTATTATTCTTGAAGGGCAGGCACCTGCTGTTAAAGAACTTGCTGGTGTACTTGTACAAAATCTTGATGAAATCGAAGTAAGATGTCTTCCTGGAGATTTGATCCACGAAGTTACAATTAATGTTGAGTCACTTGTGGACTTCCATGTTGCACTTCACGTTTCAGATCTTGTTGTTCCTGAAAAGATTACTATTCTTACAGATCTAGAAACTACAGTTGCTACGGTGACACCTCCACGTGAGGAAGAAGTTGAAGAAGCTCCAGAAGTGGATGTTGCTGGTGTTGAAGTTGAAGGTGAAGTTAAGGAAGAAGGTGAAGAAGGAGCTGAAGGTGAGAAGAAAGAAGAAGGGAAATAATAAAACAATTACAAAAAGCGGCCTGCAGGGAAACCTAAGGCCGTTTTTTTGTATTTATTAAAGGGATCTGTTTAGTTCGGATTCCAAATCTCCTAAATGGCACCTTGCCAGGCAGGTTCTTGCTTTACTAGTTGTTGCTCTTAATTCTTCATTGTTTGTTCCACCAAGAGTGCACATGCGAGCCTGACTTTCAAATTCACAACCTAAAGATACTCTGCCAACTGGTGTATTTGGTGTTATATTTGCTTCTGCTTCATATGTAGTGGCTCCTTTGTCAGGGAGGATTGGATGTATTTTTCCATCCACGTCCATTCTGCCTTGGCAAGAACCATGTGAAATTTCACTCATAAATCAGATCTTTATTTGTTAAGGTGGGATTTTAACCGAGGTTTTGGGGTTTTGTCAAGAGCAGGTCTGTTTATTGTATGAGCTCCTGCAGCAAACGCTTCAGTGATTCATATTCGCCGGTTTTGGCTGTTTCCTCTGCTTGGAAGCTGATTGTGAAGCTTTGTCCTGGCTGGATTTCCTGGGGCAGAAGGGCGCGTGGCATACGTACGTCCTGATATATTTGTCCGTTTTGAATTTGCAAAATAGCATCCGCGCCATCGTCGGCGATTTTTTTAGCTTGGTATTTGTATTTAAAAGGATTGAACATGCGCGTAGTTGCGTGAATTTTTAATGTGAATTGTTTGGCGGCGAAGGCTGTATTCTACGCTGAAAAAACGAATCCAAAAAGTGCAAGTGGTGGGTTTCCCGTTGACAGAAGATGAGAATGGGAGGGGGTGCGTGGATGTCTCATAGAACGCAATTTGACAAAGATGGCAAAAGCGTTAAGATAACGACTATCTTTAAGAAATCATATTATGAGAAAAGGATTAGCTGCAATTGCACCCTTAGTTATTGGATTGATGGCACCAGGATGTTTTGAGGATGAGCGAGTGCTTGATGAGGAGGCTTTTCGGGCTCATAAATCTGCAATGCGAGTGGAATTGGGTGAAGTACTAGATATTTGGGAGGAAAGATGTGAGGAGGCTCAAGGAGCTGTAGATTCAGTTTGTTCTTCAACTAGCATAAGTGATTATGACCCATTGGAATGTGAAAAATTGCAGAGTGCTATAGATGCAACATTTCGCGGGGAAATGGAGTTATTTGAAATATTCTTTGATAAGTATCATAACTGCAGAGTGGATTGGAATATTGAAAGGTGTGATGCAATTAATGGCCGTTTGAGGTTTAAGCTGACGGGGGGAGTTGGTGGTAGAAGTATAAGCTCGTGGAGTTTAATGTCACCTAGCCTTACTTGTTTCAGGGAGGCTTTTATGGAGTAGCTTGATATTTTGATTTGATTACAAAAGCCCCCGGCCATGCGGCCGAGGGCTTTTCTTCTTACAATTTTTCGCGCTGTGCGCGACATGAACGCGAAGCGTTCATCTTCTACATTAGTGAGCTTCCAACAATAATTGGAGCGATGATTAGGGCGATAGTATTAATTACCTTAATCAATGCGTTGAGGGCTGGACCAGCTGTGTCCTTGTATGGATCTCCAACTGTGTCACCGACTATAGCTGCCTTGTGAGCAATTGAGCCTTTACCTCCGTGATTCCCGTCTTCAATGTATTTTTTAGCGTTATCCCAAGCGCCTCCTGCATTTGACATGTTGATTGCCATTAGGAGACCAGTGATAATTACACCACCGAGTAGACCTCCAAGTGCGAGTGGCCCTAAAAGGAATCCAACTGCGATTGGAGCGATTACTGCGAGCAATCCTGGGAAGATCATTTCTTTAAGAGCAGCGCGCGTTACGATATCAACACAAGTGTTGTATTCAGGGCGAGCTGTTCCTTCCATGATTCCAGGGATTTCCTTGAACTGTCTGCGAACCTCTTCAACTACTGCGAATCCAGCACGTCCAACGGCTTTCATCAAATGAGCAGAGAAAAGGAATGGAAGCACGCCTCCAAGGAACAATCCAATAAGTACACGGTGATCTGAGATGTCGAATATGAATTCTTGTCCGCTGTTCTTCAAAAGTTCTTCACCGTATGCTTGGAAAAGCACAAGAGCTGCAAGAGCTGCAGATCCAATTGCGTATCCTTTAGTTACGGCTTTTGTTGTGTTTCCAACTGCGTCTAGAGCGTCTGTGTTTTTACGTACGCTTTCTGGCAGTTTAGCCATTTCTGCAATACCACCGGCATTGTCAGTAATCGGACCGTATGAGTCCATGGCAATAACAATACCTGTTGTTGAAAGCATCGCAATGGCTGCAACAGCAATACCGTAAACTCCGCTTTCAAGTGTTGAGTTATCTCCAAGCCAGTAGGCTGCAAAGATACCTGAAACAATAATGATAACCATTGGGAATGTAGATCCCATTCCAATTCCAAGGCCAGTAATCAAGTTTGTACCTGCGCCTGTTTCAGAAGATTTTGCAATGCTTCTAACAGGTTTGTATTTTGTTGATGTGTAGTATTCGGAAGTGATAATAACAAGGAGAGTTATAACAAGACCAACGATAGTTGCAAAGAATATGTTCATGTCGTTGAGCATGTATTTCGTCGCGAAGTAGAAACCAATTGCGGAAAGCACAGCAGTTACAATTGTACCTGTGTAAAGTGCTCCCATGATGTTCTTTTTGCCTTCACCGAGCCGAACGAAGTAGATACCAATAATAGTTGCCAAAACGGCAATTGCTCCAAGAGCGAGTGGGTATTCAACTCCAACTGCGCCAATCTTTGAAACAAGAGTTGAGGCAGCAAGGATCATAGCTGAAATCAAAGTCACAGCGTATGTTTCAAAAAGGTCAGCTCCCATACCTGCACAGTCACCAACGTTGTCTCCAACATTGTCTGCAATTACGGCTGGGTTACGAGGGTCATCTTCAGGGATTCCCTTTTCAATCTTACCAACTAGGTCTGCACCTACGTCAGCGGCTTTGGTGTAAATACCTCCGCCTACGCGAGCGAAAAGTGAAATAAGTGATGCTCCGAATGCGAATCCAATCAAAGCTCCTGGGGCTTGATCCACAGTGAGGCCGAATGAATTTATGAATAGCCAATAAAATCCAGATACACCGAGGAGTGCAAGACTCACTACGGCTAGACCTGTTACTGCACCACCACGGAAGGCAACGGTGAGGGCTTTGCTTAGGCTGCTTTTTGCAGCTTCAGCTGTGCGCACGTTTGCACGTACTGCCACACCCATACCAATGTATCCTGCGAGCATTGAGAAAATTGCTCCTACTAAGAAGCCAGTCGCAATCAAAAATCCGTTCTCAGGAAGAGCGAATCCTAGCACGAGGAATAAAATGATTGTAAAAACAGCGAGGGTTTTATATTGGCGGTTAAGATACGCCATTGCGCCTTCTTGAATGGATAATGCGATTTCCTGCATTTTTTTGTCGCCAGCTGGTTTGCCGAGGACTGAAATGACCAGGATAACTGCCCAAACAAGAGCCAAAACGCTTGCTGCCATTGCAAGGATAGGTAAACTCATATTTTAAGAGATTAAAGATTATTTTTATGGCGCGGGTATTCTATTGAAAAAGGGGCGAAAATTCAAGGGGAAGATAAGAAGTTACACTAAAGAAGAAAATACTTAATAAGTTCCTTTCTTGGTTAATAGGAGCGTTTTGGGTTCTTGGCTTTTGTGAAGCAAGAAAACATTGCTATACTCTTTGCGTAAATTTTATCTCTCACCACGCTAAATATGAACTTACAAAAAATCTTTAAGACTGCGCTCGATGTTGCGCTTCTTAAACCTGCAGCAATCAAAAAAGTTGCGGCTGACAAAGGTATGACAAAACCTGCTTTTATTGTGATTGCAGTTGCTTCAATTGCATATGCACTTGGATTTATGATCTTTCCAGTGACTTTTGCTGGGCTAGTGATTTACAGGCCAGGGATTGAGGATGTGGTTTTGACAGCTATTTTGCATTTTGGTGTGATGATTGCTGGACTTTATATTCTTGGTTACCTTGGAGAGCAGTTCTTCAAGTCAAAGGTGAAAATGGATGCTTTTGTTCGAGTTATGGGATTTGCGTCTATAGTTGGAGTTCTTGCTTTGGCGCCAAAATTAGCTGTAATTGGAGGGATTTGGCAGCTTGTTATCTTTTGGAAGCTTATGAAGGAAGAAGGGAAGTTGGATACAGGGGCGGTCATCGCTTTATTGGTTCTTGGCGTGATTGTTGCTGCGATTCTTGCTTCAGTTGCTTCTCCTTATAGCTACTGGTAAAACAGCTTAATTTGTGCTATAATCATAGGATATAAATGATACTTGACCCTTCTCGAGTCCTATGACTGATCCACAGGTTAAAAAAAATTCGAAACTCAATGAAACTTCTCAAGGTGCGCAAGGTGCCAAAGAGAAGAAAACTGATGATCCTGAGGTTAAGGATGCTTTGAAGGAATCACGTAATGTGGTTGGTGATAAGTTTACACAACCTGGTGGGCTTGAAGTTGAAGTAATGCCGGAAAGTACTGAGCTTCAGGATAGATTGCGTAATACAAAGGATGCTTTGAAGGAAACGACTGTTGTGGAGGCTACAGGGGAAAATCTTTTTGATGACGAGGCAGGTGGTTTGATGGATCTTTTAAGTGAGGCGAATCTGTCGCCAAAGCATTTTAAATTCTGCTGCGGTGGGGTTTTTGTGGTTTTGCTTCTGGCAGCTATGGTTTTTGGAGCATATAAAGGAATTGAATATTGGCAGGACAGGCCGGATCAGCCGGATGGACCTGAAGTTGTTGAGGAAGCTACTGAGGATGCGGATGAAATCGCGGATGGTGACGTTGAGGAATATGTTCAGGAGGTGACTTCTGAGTATGATTATGCGGATCCTTCTGTAATTGCAGGTGTGATGGTGGGGGATGAGGTGGCTGAGGAAGATGAAGCGCTTGAAGCAGGCGAAGGCCTTGGTGAAGAGCTTGTGAGTGAAGACGAGCTGGCAGCTATGATTTCAGATTTTGCAGCAATGTACGAGGCGATGGAAGTGGATGTTGTGGAGATGCTGGATGCGTCTCGGGACAGGCAAGACACTCTGGACTCCTACCAAAACGAGCTCAATTATTTGATTTACGTGGGTGGGCAAAACTTGGATAAACTTGTAGAAGACAGTGAGTTGCTCGCAGCAAAATTCGCGGAAACTGAGGAGTATAAGAATGCACTTGAAGTACGTTTCTTTGAGAAAATGCGTGAGCTGGATGCCTACGGAAGTACGGCCGCTTTGGATGCATTTATTGTTGAAGCGGAAGAGATTGTAAGGTTGCGGGCTGAGTACAGCGCGCGGCAAAAGCTAGTTGCGTATTACGCGGCGATATTGGAACAAATGCAGCTGCGGGTTACAGACATTGAACTTAATGAAGAAGCCCTTGTGAAGGGCGTGCAGGTTGTGGATATTGCGGGATCAGATATTGACCTGATTATTGATGAGAGTGAGCTTTAAATGTTCTCTACCATTTGTGTATGGTAAAATGCTTGCATGGAATATGCAGTTTTAAGAGCGGATGTTTTGGAGTCTCGACCTGACATTGAAATCGAGGCGCTTGACCGTGCATATGAGTTTGCAGAGGCAGCGCACAAGGGTCAGAAGCGTTATTCTGGAGAGCCATACATTATTCATCCGGTTGCGGCGGCTGGGATTCTTCTTAGGCTGCACCCTGATTTGCCAACGCTGCAGGCTTGTTTATTGCATGATGTGACCGAGGACACGGACGTGCCTTTGGAGCGAATTGAAAAGGAATTTGGTGAGGAAGTGGCTACGTTGGTGCATGGTATGGAAAAACTTGGGGTCGTTCGGCTGAAGGATGGGGATATGCAGGGCGAAGAATGGAAACGCATGTTTTTGGCTTTGGCTAGCGATGTTAGGATCGTATTTATTAAGCTGGCGGACCGCTTGCATAACATGCAAACTTTGCAGCATGTGCCTGAGGCCAAGCATAAGCGAATTGCTAAGGAAACTTTGATTGTGCACGCGGCAACGGCGTCGCGGCTTGGTATTTATAAGCTCAAAGGCGAGCTTGAGGATTTGTGTTTTAAATATTTGTATCCGGAAGAGTATGAGGACATGGTGGAAAAGTTGGAAAATCATCGGGCGCGGAGCCGGGAGTATATGGATTTTGCGACTTCCCAGGTTGAGCAGTTGCTCACGCGGGAGGGCGTGAGGGTGCACAAAGTGCGCGGGCGGATGAAGCATTTGTGGAGTATTTATCAAAAAATGAAGCGTTACGAAACCGACGAAATCAGTGACATTTATGATATTTTTGCGGTGCGCGTGGTTCTGCCAGATGGGGGTGATGTTTATTCAACTCTCGGGGTGTTGCATGGCGAATATGTTCCGCTTCAGGACAGATTTAAGGATTATGTGGCAATGCCTAAACCGAATGGGTATCGCAGTTTGCATACTACGGTTGTTGGGCTTGGGGATTTGCTTTATGAGGAGCCAACTGAGATTCAAATTCGGACAAAGCAGATGCACAAGGAGGCGGAAATTGGTGTGGCTTCGCACTGGTCGTACAAGGTGAATAGGCGGCGGCATTTTGCGTTGCACAGTGCGCTGAATAAGGTTCAGGCGATTGTTGAGGAGAATCCGGATGTGGCGGGCGTGGTGAAAGATTGGGTGGAAAAATATCAGCACATGCGGCCGGAGGATCGTAGCAAAGTTGAGAAGATTTTGCTTGATAAGGGCTTTTTGCAGGCGGAGCTTGATGATATTCGAAAGGGGCGCAGTCAGGAGAATTTGTATTTGCAGCCAGATATTGATAAGCAGCTTGCTTGGTTGCGTGGAATTGCAGATGACTCGGCGGAGGATGCTGGTGAGGATTTGCGTAGTCCGCACATGAAAATGGAGTTTTATGCCGATAGGATTTTTGTGATGTCGCCTGGTGGGAAAATTGTTGAGTTGCCGCGTGGCGCCACTCCTATTGATTTTGCTTATGCGATTCACACGGAGGTCGGGCACAAAATGGTGCATGCCAAGGTTAACGGACGTATTGTGCCGTTGGATTATGAGCTTCGGAATGGTGAGGTTGTTGAAATTGGAACGCGGAATAATGCAAAGCCGAATCGTTATTGGATTGCGGTTGCCAAGACGGCTTCTGCGCGTGGCAAGATTAAAAATTGGTTTAATAAAGAGGGCAAGGAAGGCAATGTGGCTGCAGGGCGTGACATGCTTAATCAGCAGCTTTTGCAGATGGATAAGCCGCAACTTGATGATAAGCTGAGTGTTTTGAAAAATTATGGCAGCAAGAGTCGCACTTTGCCTGAACGCGAACAACTTTTGGAGAACTTGGGTCTGGGGGTTGTTACCCCGGGACAAATGGCACGGAATTTATTTCCGGATGAGGCCCGAGCGAGCGCGAAGCGCGAGCGGGAGGAAAGAGAGGCGCTTTCAGCTGCGCGGCTGCGCAGCGCAACGCAAGAGGGTTTGACTCAAAAATCCTTGATTGAAAAGGTGCTCGTAACAGGTGAGGATGACTTGCCGGTTGTTCTTAGCGCGTGCTGTAAGCCGCGGCCACCGCATGCAATTATTGGTTATGTGACGCGCGGGCGCACAATTCGCATTCATAGGCAAAACTGCCGCGACCTTTCGGGTCTGGAGGGTGAGCGTTTTGTGAGTGCTCATTGGAAAGAAGAGAATAGCTAATAAGTTCCTTTCTCGGTTAGAGGAGCGTTTTGGGTTCACATACATGATGTTCACCAACAAAACTTCCATTTAACTAACCTCAAAAGGAACTTATTAGCTAAACCTTATCAATCTCTTAGTTACGTGCTTGAGGAATTATATTGGTATCTTCTTTGTCTGTCCTTGAATGATTAATGTGATTTAGTAGGAAGCCAAGTGTAACGAAGCGCTCCCTAATGAAAGGACAGACAAAGAAGATAGCTCTGAATTTCTTAAGTTCACATTACGCCGCCATTAAAGTGCTCCAGAGTGGAATTGTCACTACGGAAAGTATGGTGCTCAGGACAATTGCTTTTGCAATGAAGTCTTTGTCTAGCTTGTATTCGTCTGCTAGGGCAAAAGGCGTGATTGCCAGAGGCATTGCTGCTTCAATTATTGTTGCAGAAAAACTTTGTGGCGCCATGCCGGCCAGTTGCAATCCGTAAAAGAGCAATGCTGGCAAAACGGCCAGCGTGAATATTGAGAAAAATGCGATTGGAATCCAGCTTTTGATTTTCCCGATTCTGCTTGTGCCTATGAAAAGGCCAATCACAACTAGAACGAGCGGTGTTACAGATCCGGCAATCATGCTGATGGAGGTGTTTAGGAGGCTTGGCAACTGCACTTTTAGTAGCGATGCAAGGATTCCAAGAACGACCGCAATGAGTAGTGGGTTTTTTACTAGGCTGAGGACGACTTTTTTCAGAGCTTTTCCAGTTTTTTCTTCTTGTGAAAAGGTGAGGTAGCCGAGGCCAAGTGTGAACATCCAAAACAGGTAAATTGCAACGATCAAGCTTGCGGTTGGCAGTACGGCTTCACCTGAAACTTGCATTAGAGTTGGGATTCCTAAGTATGCCACGTTTCCGAATCCTAAACAGATGAAAAGTGTGCGGAACATTTTCTTCTTGAGGTGGAATATTTTCCCAAGCAGTATTGCGAGGACGAATGCAAATATTAGGAAAACTGAATTCACGAGGATCAGATCAAGTTCTTCGGAAATTTTAAGGTCTGTGGCGGCGAGCGCAGAAAAAATCAGTGCAGGAAATCCAACGTTAAGCGCGAAGCTGTTGAGTACTTTTTGCCAACTTCCGTCTATTTTTATGAGCCGAGCAATTATTGCACTTCCAAAAATAATAAGGAAAAGTGGTGCGATTACGGTGAGGATTTCTAACATTTTGCGTGAAGGTTACGTTATAGAAGTGCGGTTTAAAGTACTGCCAATGATTTGAGTGGCCTTTCAATATGCAGCGCGAATAAGTTTGGGAGGAATTCTTTGATTACGTCGTGTTCCTCTTTTGCTATTACGATTTTATCTAGGTCCGAGGAGTGAGATCTTTTGAAGAATTCCAAGGCCTTGCGATATTTGAGAGGAAAGTGTTCGTTGATGTCCTCATCATCTTGTGGGCAATTTTGGCAAAGCAGGGTTCCTTTTTTTCTGTTCCAAAGTGCGTCGTCTTCGGTGATGGATTTATGGCAGTTACTGCACTCCTTGAAATCTGGCAAGTAACCAAGTTGGTGTGCCAGTTTTGTGAGCGTGATTTCCAAGGTCAGTGGGTTGGGGTCCTTTTTGTTGAAGCTCTCCAAGGTGCCCAAAAGTAGCGTGAAAATTTCCGGATATGGATCGTCTTCTAGAACTGTGTGTTCAATTATTTCGAGAAGCAGGTACATTCGCATGCTGAGTTCCAGGTCGTCCTTCATGTGATGGAAGCTTTTTTGGCAGACCGCGTCTTGGAGGTACATTCGCGTTCGCCCTTCGTAAAAAGTGCCGCTCAACAAATTCATCAATTCCAGATGGCTGCGGCGGCGAGAACGTCCGTTTGCTGCACCCTTGGCGGTGAGGTCTAGGCGGCGGCCGTTATTGCATAAAATTGTCACGCAAAGGTCTTCTTGGATTGTGCGTTTTCTGATGATTACGCCTGTGAAGTTTTGATTTCTACTCATTCTTGGTGGCGCCTTGTAGCGCGAATTAATCAATTACGAGCGTGCGCTTGAGGTAATAGTTGATTGCGATGTAGCTAGAGGCCATGCCAATAATGATGCTGGCTAGCAGTTCAATTCCGAATAGCGGCAGTGCGTTAAAATTCTCGGAGAAGCCGGCAAAGGCTGTGAGGTTTGTTCCCTCGAGGAAGAAGATTAGCAGCACGAGGCTGAATAGCACCGCAAGGAAGCTATACATTGCGCCCTCAATCATAAATGGCAGGCGGATGATGCTTGGTTTTGCGCCCACCAGCTGCATGATTTGCACTTCACGTTTGCGGGTGAAAATGCTGAGGTGGATGGCGTTCATAATCATAAGCAGCGAACCGAAAATGAAAGTCACGGTCACGCCGATAATGAGTTTTTTTGTGAAACTTGTGACGCTGAGTAGGCGGGCAACAATTTCTTGGTTTTCGTCCGAGCTTTCAACGTTTATGAGCAGTTCAGAGAAAGCTGAATTTTCTATGTAGTCTGTGACCATGCTGTGTTGGTCGGGCTCTTCGGTTATGATTTGCAGGTTTGCGGGGAGTGGGTTTTCAATGCCGTAAGTTGTGAATGGATCCGCTTTTTCTGGGTAAAGGTCCAGGAATTCCGAGAGTGCGTCCTCTTTGCTTGTGTATGTCACGGTTTTTACGATTGGCAGTGACTGGACTTCTGACATCATTTCTGTGGTTTCATAAACTGAAGCGCCGTCAGCGATGTACAGGATGAGGTCAACTTTGTCGCCGAGCTGATCAAGGCTGGAGCTGGTGAGAATATTGAGAACCATCACCACGTTGAAAATGAACAGGATCAAGCCCATCATTACAGTTGTGGCTATGCTAAGCAGCAAATTCCGATTTATGTTTTGTACGGCGAGCTTGCTTAGTCTGCGGAAACTGGCGTTTTTTCTTGGTCGCATGGCGTGGTGGTTGTGGCGGTGGTTTGCGCAGCGGTCTGCGCGGATTTTTTGATCAAAGAACTCTTGAAAGTTTGTGGTTCAAATGGGAGGAGGCGGATGATTTTTGAGTTCATCTTCTCCTGAATGAAGAATTTTTCCAGCCCGTATGTGAATGCAAATTGATCGTAACCTAAGGCTATCACGTTTGGGCGGATTTTTTTAATGATTTTGTACTTGTCGTCTTGGTTGCCGAGGACGGCTTTATCTACGTGTTTGCATGCGGCAACATCGCGGAGACGTTTTTTCTCCGGAAAACTTGGTTTTTGGCTTTTTACCTTTGTGGTTGTGGAGTCGCGCGCAATAACTGCAATCAGGGTGTCTCCCAAGGCTTTGGCTTGTTTCAAATAGTTTTCGTGCCCCGCGTGGAAATAATCAAAAGTTCCAAAAGCCATTACGATTTGAGGCTTTTTTGGTTCGTTATTCTGCGAAGATTTATTGGAAGAGGTTTGCATCAGGTATGCCGAAGTTTAAATAAATGGCAATTAGAAATAACACGACTGCGAGGGATGTGCAAACGATGAGTGGCGTTTTGATCTGGCCGGTGATGTTTTCCAAAGTGAGCGTCAGTTTGCTGGCTCCGTATGTGAGGCCGGCTAGCAGGAAAGGAAGGTCTAGTGCGTTGAAAATTAGCCAGTTTGTGCGGTCCACCACATCCTGAATCACGAGGAAGGATGCCGCAATGTGCAGCAAGCCGAATACAATGAAAAATATGAATGAGACGTTCGCAATTTGCTCGATTGTTTTTTTCATATGGTGTTTTGTGGTGCGCGTGCGCGCCGTGATTTGTAGCTGCTGCGATTATACCAGATGAAGTGCTGTTCACAATAGGTTTACAAGATAGGCGATTTCTTTGTAGACTTGATGACCGGCTAGAAATTTATTTTTAATTTAAACTTGTGGCGGAGAGTAAAGGTTTAACAATTCATCAGGTGAGAGGGAAAGGTCTTTTGCAGGAAAAAGATGTCGGCTTTAGGAAGCGTTTTTGGAGAGAAGATCTTGCTTTGCCGCTTGAACTTGTAAGTCATGGGTGTAAGGGCAGTTATGGTGGATTTGAAAATTCAGGGCCGACTCCTGGGTATACGGGTGTTAAAATGGCTAAACGAGGCCTTGCTGCTGTTGGGGGTTGCGCTGTGTGATAAAAAGACTGTGCAATCTTTGACAGATAGTTGTGCTAGGCAAGTGAGGGATTGGGAGGCTGCAGTGCGAAATGGAACGCTTGAAGTGCCTGCTGAACAGCCGCCTATAGATATTGTAAAGGAAGTTGCAGAAGCAGCTGCAAGAGTGGCTGAGCTAGCCATGCAGTCAGCCATTAGAGAGGCTATGCAGGGAGGGCTTCAAGAGTTATCTGTGCCGCTTGGTGCTGATGGAAGAAATGTTGTTACAGTCCCGCCACTTGGGGCGCACATTGTGGCTGCACTTGAGAAGCTGGATGAAGGTTTTCAGCCAAGAAGGCTTGATACTAGTGGTATTTATGATAGGGACGCGGCGGCACGGCAGAGCAAGGCTGATTTGATTGATAAAATAGCAGTTGGGTGTGTTGCAGCTGCTGCTATTATTGCTGGGGGATTTGTTTTTGAGAGGGGGAGTGTTTTAGATAAGCAGCGTGATGAGGCGCTTGCAATTCTTGGGGAGGGTATTGAGGAGGGGTTGAGCGAGGATGGTACGTATATTGTTAGGTGTGAAGAACATGTTCCTGGCGCAAGTTTGCAGTATGTTGCGAGTGATTATCTGGGTAGTATAAATGCCGTTATGCGGGCGACTGCCACTCATTGGGAACTTGATTTGCCATCGGGGACTAGGGAGGCTTATGGGTTTTTGGACAGAGATCAGGATTTAACTTGTTTTGTTGTTTTTCAAGTTGCAGGAGTAGAGCTTGAATAAAACCATGCCTGCTGTTAAAGTTTCGCCAATGAAACTCACAAAAGAACAAGTCGAAAAGCTCGCGCAATTGGCGCGGCTAAATCTCACGCCTGAGGAGGCTACGCAGTTTTCAGGTGAGCTGACGGATATTTTGGGGCACCTTGCTGTGCTTGGTGAACTTGATACATCTAAAGTTACGGAGACGGCGCAAGTTACTGGGCTTGCAAATGTTGTGCGTGAAGACGTAGTGAACAGCGAGCTCTGCGAGCCGGAGGCGCTTTTGGAAGCGAGTCCTTTTGAGAAACAGGATCACCAAATAAAAATTAAACGAATGATGTAATGGATTTAAATTGGCTGTCAATTTCGGAGGTGCATGCCGGGCTAATGGGGAAGAAATTTTCCGCGGTGGAACTTGCAAAGGCTTATTTGGAAAGAGTGAAGAGTGGCGAAAAACTGAATAATTTCATCACGATTACAGAAGATTTGGCGCTTGAGCAGGCTGCGGCTGTTGATGCAAAAATTGCAGCGGGCGAGGAGATTGGAATGCTTGAAGGTGTGCCTGCCGGGGTTAAGGATTTGCTGAACACAAAAGGTGTTCGTACGACCTGTGGAAGCAAGATGCTGGAGAACTTTGTGTCGCCGTATGAATCGACTACAACTCAGCGACTTTTGGACAATGGATATGTGCTGCTTGGTAAGACGAATTTGGATGAATATGCTTGTGGTGCGTCTACGGAAACTTCCTACTTTGGTCCGAGCTTGAATCCGTGGGATTTGACTCGCGTGCCGGGCGGATCTTCTGGTGGATCGGTTTCGGCTGTGGCTGCTGGTCAATGTATTTATGCTATTGGAACGGATACTGGTGGTTCAATTCGTCAGCCGGCTGCGCTTTGCGGCTGTGTTGGGATGAAAGTGACTTATGGGCGTACGAGCCGATTTGGTGCGGTTGCAATGGCTTCGAGTTGGGACACAATTGGCCCTGTTGCGCGTTCTGTTGAAGATGTGGCGCACGTGCTTAATGCAATTGCTGGTCGCGACCCTTACGATGCTACGACACCTGATGTTGCGGTTCCAAATTATGCTTTGGATCTTTCAAAGAGGGCGGCTGAGAGGGTGAAGGGCCTTCGCGTAGGTGTGCCTAAGGAATATTTTGAGGAAGGTGTTGATGAAGAGGTGAAGGCAATTTGTATGGCAGCAATCCGCGAGTATGAAAAATTGGGCGCAGAGATTGTGAAGATTTCACTGCCGATGACCAAGTACGGAATTGCGGTTTATTATATTACAATGCCGGGAGAATTTTCTACGAATTTGGCGCGTTTTGACGGTGTACGATTCGGTCATAAACCTAGCGAAATGGAGGACTTGCTTGAGTATTACAAACAGAGTCGCGGGGAGGCATTTGGTGCGGAGATTAAGCGGCGAATTATGGTTGGAACTTTTGTACTTTCTGCTGGTTATGCGGACGAATTTTATAAACAGGCGCAGCGCGTGCGGACTTTGATTGTTCAGGATTTTGACAAGGCTTTTGAGGATGTGGATGTGATTATGGGGCCGGTTTCACCAACAACTGCGTTTAAGCTGGGCGAAAAACTTGATGATCCGCTCGCTATGTATGCGGCGGACATGCTGACTATTCCGGCATCTGCGGCGGGCTTGCCAGCGATTTCCTTGCCTTGCGGATTTTCCAAGGCAGGCTTACCAGTTGGTTTGCAAATTATTGGCCCGCAATTTGAAGAAGGCTTGGTGCTTCAGGCAGCAGCCGCGTACGAGCAGGTTACAGATTGGATGGAGAGGAAGCCGGAGTTCTAGTCGCAAGCTTGAGTCCCTGCAAACTGCCAAGCCATCATGAAAATGGCTCTTTGTGTTTCTGCGATTTCTGGGCTTTCAATAATCATGCCAATTATTTCATTTCTTCCGAATGAGATGATGGCAACTTTGTCGTCGTAAATATTGATTTCATTTGAGAAGCCAAATTTATCAGGTTTGATTAGTCGAATTTCGCGGTGGGATTTTTTATCTGCAGCAACTGATGCTTCTCCGTAACTGTCTTTTGGGGCAATTCCTCGGAGGTAGATTTTGCGTTTAACACGCTCGGCAACATACTCTGCGTCATAATTTGGCCAGAACTGGCGAATTAATTTTGAGTCTGCGTAATTGAGAATATCTGTTTTTGCTGTGAGGGAATCTTTATAAACTTTTTTGATACCTTGCAGGCCTTCATAATAGCGAACTCTAGGATGAGTGGTTTTCCCGTGCATGCGGCGAAGATCTGGAAGTACGGACTTGAAGTCGATGTATTTTTTGCGAAGATCAGTGCGGATTAAATCCGGGTCTTTTGCAGAGAAAAGTTTGATTTTGTTGTGGGTCTGCGTGGTGATGAATGTGCGTGCGTGTAGTTTTTCTAGGATGTCGTATGTGCTGACGCGGTTTAATTTTGCTTTGCTCGCGATTTCTGAAGCAGGGGAGCCACCGAGTTCCAATGCAGCCAAATAAACGGCGGCTTCCTTTTCATTCAGGCCAATGTTTATTAGGGTTTCTTTTAATGTCATGGTCAAGTGAGAAATGAGTGTAGAAAGTTTCGACAGCTGCTCGCGCGGTTTAGTATAGCGGGGGCTTTGCTATGGGTGCAAGCATGGATGTTGGAGCTTCCCAACAGGCTAAAATTATGTCAAAAGAAAATCTTGCTACTGGCTTGTTATGCGGGGTAAAAATAAACTGTAATTTAACCCCGACACCTATGAACGCCACAAGTATTTCATCTGATGTTTCCACAACTGCGCCAAAGGCACGTGAGCACAAATTTGCTAGATACCCGCGCACAAATGCTACACAAGAAATGGTTTTGGAGATGGTGAAAAAATATGAAGTTCAGTTCGTTGATTTGCAATTTACAGATTTGATGGGGCGGCTCAAAGCAGTGACAATCCCAATTCATAAGCTTGAAGGAGCGCTTGATAATGGAGCGTGGTTTGATGGCTCATCGATTGATGGGTTCACTCGCATTACGGAATCGGATATGTATTTGAAACCTGACTGTAATACTTTTGCGGTTTTGCCTTGGACTTCTAATGATGAAGATGTGACGGCGCGTTTGATTTGTGATGTGTACATGCCGGATGGCACTCCTTACGAGGGCGATCCGCGGAATATTTTGAAGAGGCAGCTTGCGGAAGCGGCTAAGCTTGGATTCCAGTTTAATGTTGGGCCGGAGTTGGAGTTCTTTCTTTGCCCTATGGATGAGAAGGGAAAAGTGACTGCTAAGCCGCATGATAATGCTGGATATTTTGATCAGACCACGGATCTTGGTTTGCAGATTAGGCGGCAGATGGCTTTTGCTCTCGACGAGATGGGGGTGGAAGTTGAAGCGCTTCATCATGAGGTTGCGGAAGGGCAGCACGAAATCAATTTCAAATATGCGGACGCTTTGATTGCTGCGGACAATGCAATTTCTTTAAAGCTGACGCTTAAGGCGCTTGCGCAGCGTATGGGTTTGAAGGCGACTTTTATGCCGAAGCCATTCGGCGGTGTTAACGGGAGTGGAATGCATGTGAATCAATCTTTTTCATCTATTGTGGATGGAACAAATAGTTTTTATTCCCGCGAAGGGGAGATGGGGCTTTCTGGAATTGCCAAGAGTTTCATTGCTGGGCAGATTAAGCATATTAAGGCGATGAACGCGGTTATGAACCCTACAGTGAATTCATATAAGCGCTTGGTTGTTGGTTATGAGGCGCCGGTAAATGCGGCGTGGGGGCAGAGGAACAGGTCTGTGCTGATTCGTGTGCCGAGGATTTCACCTGAAACTGCAGAAAAAGCGACGCGTGTTGAGTTGCGTTGCCCGGATCCGTCCAGCAATCCATACATGGCTTTTGCTGTGATGCTTGCGGCAGGTTTGGATGGTATTAAAAAGGGCTTGAGCGCGCCGGATCCGGTTGATGACAATATTTGGGATTTGACGCCTGCGGAAATGCAGGAGCGAAAAATTTTCCCTGTGGCTGCAAACCTTGGTGAGGCGCTGAATGCGCTTGAGGCCAACGAGGTGATTCGCGCAGCAATGGGCGAGGAGACGTTCAAAAAATTCATGCGCGCAAAGAGGGCGGAATGGGAAAGTTACCGCACTTATGTGACGCAGTGGGAGATTGATAGGTATATGGACTGCTAGGGTAAATCCCTCCTAGCTCTTATCGCAGCGCTCCGGGGCGCTAGCCCAAGTCTTACTTGCTCTAAGACCTAGGAGGAATTTTTAGCCTTCTATTTCTTATTGCAGTGCTCTGGGGCGCTAGCCCAAGTCTTACTTGCTTAGTGGCTTAGCAGGATTCGCTCAATAGCCAGCAGATATTGTTCTTCCTCGCGGGTGCGCAAGTGGATGCGGCCGGTTTTGAGCCGGCGGTCAATTTCAAGCAGTTTGCGTAGGGCACGTTTGAGTTGTGAATTCGTAAAATTTTTGCACTGTTTGGAGGTTGTTTGCACAACAAATGGATGTACGCCCATTTTCCGTGCGATTGCGTTTCCTGGCATGCGTTCCTCCATGAGGGCTTTGATTTCAAGCATGAGGCGGAATTGCCGCGTAATCATGGAAAAAATATAAGGGGCCTCTTGGCCTTGGGCTTGCAGTTTTTTCATGGTTTGCAGGGTGCCGGCCATGTCTTTACGTGCGAGCTGATCTGTCATTGTGAAAATTGATTGTTCTATGCCGCCGGTTGTGAGCAGGTCCACCATTGCTGGTGTGATTGGCTGGCCTTGTGCAAAGAGGCAGAGTTTGTTGACCTCGTTTTCAAGTTGCCACAGGTTTTCTCCGATTTGTGAGCTGAGGTAGCTTGCGGCGCGTGAGTCCATTTGGCCGCCGTGCGTTTGTGCGCGCCGGGTGATCCAGTTGCTGAGCATTGCACCTTTTGGAGGGTCAAACATGCGAACCGTTGCAATTTTGGTGAGGGTTTTGTATAGCGAAGTACGTTTGTCTGGCGGGTGAGTTTCTGTAATTACCAACACAGTTGTGTCCGAAAGCTTTTCAAGCACGGGGATGAGCTTTTTTTGCTCGTCTGCTTTTTGAGCCTGCATGAAGTTTTTTAGGATTACCAAGCGTTTGTCCGCCATGAATGGCATTGCAGAAATGCTGGATGCGATTCCTGGGACTAGGCCTGTTTTGCTTGCGCTGCTGCGCGCGTCGCCTTCTATTTCTTCCAGGTTCATGTCTCCGTCATATTTTTCAACAAAGGCTTGCTTCCAACGCTTAAGTTCCTTACTTAGGGAGAAGCTGTCTTCACCGTACATAAACACGAGATTTGGCTTTTTCATGCGGTTTGTTGCAATTAGGGTAGTCCTAATTTACCGCCTTTTCTGTGTTGATGTCCACGTATTCTGACAAAGCAGGTGGAGTATTGAGCAGAATTCTGCTGTCGTAGCGAACTACGATTCCACCACCGTCCAAGTTAGGTGATCCAACATATTTGGCTGCGTTTAGCAGTGGTTGGATGTGTCCATAAATTGAACCGTAAATTGTTAGGTCATCTGTTACAGCGCTTCGTTCGTCACCATCAAATGCTCGGTCAGTGTAGTAAACACCAACAATTTCGTGGGCTGATTTTTCAATGTAAATGTTACCGCCAAGCACCACGAATGCAATTGAAGGAATGTTTGCGAAGTTTGTACTTGATGCATACTGAATATCTTCTGCAATGTTCAATTGGGCGTTCTCAACAATCAAAGTCCAAGCGCCTTCAGGTACCACGAGTGGTGTGCCTGAGCTACCAAGAGTGATTGTTCCAGAGTTGCTTTGTGATCCGTCAAAGTAGAGGATTCCACTGTTTGGATTGTTTTGGTTGCGAAGTGCGTTTTCAAGCTCGCCCCAAGTTTCAAAATTGTTTTGATTTGGGTTTTGCGCAGTTTGCGCGTTGCGGATTGCTCCTGCAACTTGGCTTTGAGTTGTGCTTTCAATTGTTTCACTAGTCCAAAGTCCTTCCACTGAAGAAATAATTTCACAAATGTATGAACTTAAGTTTCCAACAGCATCGTCACCTGTGTCATCACAGAATGAAGCGGTGTATCCGCTGTAGCTGCTGCCATAAAGTGAGTCTGAACTTGTGTCGCCGTCCGTGCCCTCAAGAATAATCAAGGCGTCCACGTTACGGTAATTGCTGCTGATATCGTCATCGTCTGTAAAAATACAAGAGATGTCTGAACCTGCGCTCAGGTCAACTTCAAGGAATACGTCACCGGCATTTCTCGTCACAAGATATGAACAAAGAACAACCAATTTGGCGCTTGCTTCAAGTGGCTCGATTGATTCGTGAACCTCAACTTGCGCTGTATTTTCAAACATTTCAACCAGACATTCGTCGTCTGTGCTGCTACAGTCCAAAGCTGAATCAACAACACCAACGTAACGAATACGAATTGCTGAGTCTCCAGGCAGGTCATCTACGTTTTCAATCACAACCTCGCCGTCACCCTCAGGAGTCAGGTCTGGGTCGTAACAAATATTGTCGTCGTCTAGCACGCGGTCGCCGTCATCATCTGTGTCATAGTCACATTCAAAGATTGGCTGTGATTCGCGGCCGTCGTCATACTTGATGTATGGGACAAAAGTCATGAAGTTGCCTTCTGTGTAGTTTGCAATAACGTAACTGCGCATGGTTTCTGAATTTTGTTCATGCGAATCACCGAATCCGAACCTTGTAATGGTTGAGTATTCGTAAACGTCGCCGGCTGCATTACCGCTGATTAGCTCAGAGTAAGTTGTTGCTAGCTTAACTTCACCACCTGAATCAGTTCCAGTGCTACCCATTGTTCCGTTTAGGTCGCCGGTCCACATATCATCTGTGAAGGTGATTGTGCGTTCCTCGTCACCAGGAATGTATTCAAGAGTGTAGAATGAGCGGTCTTCATCATGTGAGAAGAAGATGTTTTCGTCCGAGTATGCGCTGTGCTCGCTGATAAAGTTAAATGTAAATATATACTTGCTGAACTCACCGAGTTTAATCACGTCTAGGTCAATGTCGTCTTCACAGTCGTCTACGTCGCCTTCGTCGCTTTCAATGTGCATGCTTATGTCCGCATCTGCACATAAGTCAGAGAAGGTAACGTTGAATTGTGCGTTGCCGTTAATGCCGTTAATTTCTAAATCGTCGCCTTCCTCTGCGTAGGCAGTTGCGCGGCCAGTGTCCACTAGGATTGCGCCATCACATCCGTCATATTCAATGACAAGAGTTTGGTCGTCTAGGTCTGAAGTAAGATTGATGAAAGCGTCAAAGCTTTCGCCGTCTGCGATTGCTGTAGCTGCATATTCAAAGCTAAGGTCGTAACATGCAATTTCTTCAACTTCAACGACTTCCTTAGTGATTGTTAAAATATCTGCACAAGGGTCTTCTTCACCTTGGACATTTGCTCTAATGATGTCGCCTTCACGTCCACCAATGTAAGCTGCAGTTACAGTTGTGCTGGTTCCCGAAACAGGAATGTTTAGGTTGCCTCTTACAGGGTTTCCGTCTGGATCAACTAGTTGGCCACTGCCCGTGTCAGTGATTATTAGGTTTCCGGTCCAATCTGAGCTTGAGCCACTGACTTCAATTGAAAGGTCAATGCGGCCGGCTTCAAGATCGTCAGCTGCCATCACGTAAGAATTTGGAGTCATGTTCACATATTCACAAACAATTTCGCTAGAGGCTTTAGTGATTGTGAAGCTGTCGGAACAAAGGCTGTCTTCGCCTTCAATGTATGTTGTCACAACGTCATTAGGTGCGCCGCCCACATAGTAGGCGAGGACCGTGTTGCTTGTTCCAGTAACTGGAATTGTTAGAGTTCCGTCAGAGGAAGCGGTCCCATCATAGTAAAGCAGTTGGCCTGAGCCAGTGCTTGTAAAAATCAGGTTGCCGTTCCAAGTGCTGTTTGTACCTCCAACAGTTGTTGAAAGGTTTATTGTCCCTGCAGTAGTAGCATCGGCAGCGATTGTCGCGCTGTCTGGGCTGAGTTGTAAATCTGCACAGTAAGGTGCAGTTACTGGTTCTTCTTCAACTGTGTAGCTGAATGAACAAACGTCTTCTTCAGCCATCATGTATAGGTTGAAAGTGTCACCGGCCACTAGGCCGTCTATAACATTTTGCACGCAGGCTGTACCTGTGTACTGTTCGTATCCTGTAAGTACGCCGTAAGAAAAGATTGCTCCGGCAGTGTCGTCAATTCCCAGCTCGTTCACCGTGAGGCTAGTTGTTAGGGAAGGGTTGTTTGTTTCAAGGAATAGCGCGTTTGAGTACGACGCATCTTCCACGTTGATTGTGTAATCTACGCAGACTGTTGTTTCATCTGGGTTGTATGCTTCGCCAGTAATGATTTCCTCACAGGTGTAAGTTGGCTCGCCAACAGTTTCACTTGTGAAAGTGTCCTGGCAGTGTGGGTCGGCAGGGTCAATTACATAAATTGTGTCACCTGCGGCTCCGCTGTAATAAACAGTTGTTAGGGGAGTGCTGATTTGGTAAGTGCCAAGTAGCGTGCCACTTGGGCTGTCATAAAATTCACCGGCAGTATTGGTACTGTAAACAGTCCAAGGGCCAGTTGGTGTTGATCCGTCATCATTCACTGTTACCCAGCTAATTTGCACGTTACCAGCGTCCATTATAGTGCCTGTTACGGTTTCGTCAGTTGGGATAACAATATCAAGAGTCAAACAGGCTGGGATGCCAGTCACAGTTGGAATCATTGTGTAAGTAAAGTCGTCAAAACATACGCCTGCAACGTCGCCTTCCGCGATCATTACTTCAACTGTTGCGCTGTTTTCACTTTCATATTCCACGTTGCGATCAGTTGTTACATGTGGACTTCCGTTTCCATCAAAAGTTGCGTAGCTGTCCGTTGAAGAGTAGTTGGCTTCAAAAGGCCAAGCTTCTCCATTGGAAGCTTCAACGCTTATATCAATGTTAGTTTCGTAAAGGTCGTCATGGATGAGCAGTAGCCCGCCAGAAACCTCAACGTCTGGGTCTATAATTGTGCCGAAAGGATCCGGATAATCAATATCCAAGTCCGCACAATAAGGGAAGGATAGGACTGCGTTACATACGTTTTCATAACCAACCGCTTCAACGTAAAGGTTGTCGCCAGGCATGGACATTGTGTATTCCACGTCCGAATCGGAATTGGTGAAGTCATTGCCTCCGTTTGTTGTGTTTATAAAACCGTAATCATATTCACCTTCTGAGTTTGGAGTGTCACCGTGAGAACTTCCATAACTGAAGGCTTCATAGTGATATTCCAAATCCGCGGTGATGTTATTACCGTCTGTGTCGTATGCGTTTAGCTGTAGGTCAGTGTTTGCAAATACGTCATCAACGCCGATTGTCTGAGCGGCGCCACGTGAAGTTACCGCGCTCCAGTCAAGGGAGGCGCAGCCTTCAACGCAGGCGTCAAATCGGCTGTATGCAATACCATTTAGTCCGTACCAGTAAATGTAATCTCCGTCAGGATCAATGTTTGATGTGCCTGCGGATTGTACGTCTACGGTATATGTGTTTTCCCAGTTATTTAGGTTGGAATAATCGTCGTCTGGATCAATGTAGTAATATTCCATCTTAGTCCAACTTTCTGTAGTTGCGTCTCTTTCAACTAAGTAGTCCTCAGCGTAAAAAGAAACTCCTTCATAGTGGGTGTCGGACTCTGAATCTGTTGAGATCCAAGGTTTTAGGTCAATATCTGATGGGTCATCAGTCCCGTACTCCCATACCAAACCAACTGGGCTTCCTTCAATCCAGTTCAATGTTTGATATGTAACTTTAATGCCATCCCAATATTTAATGCTTTCGTAGACCACTTCTCCAAGGTCATTATCTTTATCAAAACCACAGCTTTTGTAAATGTTTTTACCATTTGTACAAAGCAGAGTTGACGTATCCACGTTCTCAAGGAAATCTTCTTCAAAAACGATTGCAAAACTATGAACTACCCCCCAATATTCCCTAGATGATGTGTCCGTTGATGTATTTGTATGCCAATGGATATGTTCCGTATTGTCACACTCTGCATCATAAGTTGCGTAAGCTGGACTTGAATCTATTGGGTCAACAACGGTAAAGTTTTCAGCTTGGTCTGTGCCAATGCTGCGATCACCAACACCGATTGTTATGGCCTGACTTGTTGCTGGCAGTAATGCCGCTGAAGCCAAGACAAGTGCTAATAGAAATGTAAGGAATTTTTGTTTCATTATTCTGTTGTTAATGGAGAAGTTGTAGAAGTTTGGTCGATGCCCTGAGGGCTTGTTCCTTCCAGTAGATCACGGTTGCTTTCTGGTCCAGCGGTTCCGCTGCATCCAGCTAGTAGTGATAGAAGGATTAATGATGTAAGAATTTTTTTCATAGTTTGAAAATTAACGATTGTTTTTTATGATTTTACCCGCGTGGGCTACTTGTTGATTCCTGTTCGCCAGCTGATGATTGATCACCAACATCTCTACCTCCGGTTGCATCAACGCCTCCTTCTTCCGAAGGCTCAGAGTCTGGGGTTCTAGCAACAACTGTACCAGGAATTCTTAAGGTTACAGTTTCCCTGTCAAGCGCCACTCGAGGTGCCATTGCTTCTGATTCCGTTCTTGCGTGTGAGCCTCCGGCTACTTCTATTGTACCTGCTTCCTCGGTTTGCTTTTCTGTTTGGTATTCCTTTTGAAGGCTATAATCTGGATAGATTGAAATTTGTGGATTCACACATTGCCCGTGGAAAGAAACAAAAGTTCTAACTCCTTCTTTTGTTGCGGATAATTTAATTGGGCCAACGATATCAGGGTTACTGCTAATAACTTCAGCAGTTCCACCTGTTACCATTGCCATTACTGCGTCTCTAAATTGCTCTGCAAGATTTTGGTCAGTGATTGTGCCACTAAGGATCATTTGATGTAATTTAGCGGCTTTTTTCGGCCCCCAAATATTTACGGCATCTCGTTTTAGGGTTCGTCCAATGTCTATTGCTGCACAGCTTTTTAAGCTGTTTCCGTTTTGTTCTAAATATTCTGTAGGGTCAATTACTCTCTTTGGCCATTTATCAAACCCCTTTATCTTTTCGTTGATGTTGTGTAAAGCTTGGCTTGTCTTTGGTGAAATCGTTGCACCTAAGTCTTCTATAGCTTGCATGTTTGTGAGCTCAACTAGTCCAATCACTTCTCCCATAGTGTTTCTTCCATAGAATCCATCAATTAGTTTCAAAGTATCGTTCTGATTGGTGAATACAGCATTTGCTGCTCCTTCAGGAAGATATACATTGCCGTTGATGTTAAATTGTCTTGCGGCAATTTCGTCTTTATTTTCTTGCACGAATTTCACAAGTAGCGCGGCATCTTCTTTCCCAAAGAATGTTTCTAATGCACCTATAGACCAATCTAAGTATGGGCCATCGGGTCTTTCTATGTAGTTTGCGTATTGATAGACAGCAGCTTTTTGGTCCTCTGTTGGATTTTCTATTCCTGCTGTTTTGAACTCAGTTACAATATCATCAATTACCGCCTGGTTTTCTCCATCTAGGTGGATTGTGTCAAGAGGATGTCTGTCTCTGATTGTTTTACCAATTTGAACCATTTGCTCTGTTAATTCGATAGGCGCTCTTTCTTCTTGTCTGATTGTTTCTGTATGTTCGTTGTATTGAATCTGTCTTTCTATTACAAATTCATTAAATGTTCTTCCTTCACTAAGGTTGCCTTCCTGGAATTGTTTTCCGTCTGGGCCTTGGCCAGCGATTGCATCCATAGCTTCACCCATTGTGTATAGATTGTTTTGAGCTCCTTTCATGACACTAGGTCCCTTATCAGGTGCACTGCCTGAAACTCTAACTTCATCCCATTCAATGGAACCTGTTGTACTTTCAACAATCTGCTCAAAAACTTGTTCATTTTCAGCCGCAGGGTTTTTAGTGATCAAAATGACAGTTCTGTCATCACCTCCTTGTCCGGCAGGGTAGTATACTGGGAAGGCATAAAGTCGATCTTCACGGTCTAAGCTAAGTGCTAGGTCGCCGTTACCATTCTGAATCAATTTGATGTCGGAGGCAGCGGGGTCTATATGTACGCTAACTGTTCCTTGAACGTCCAAAATCTCAAGTTCAGTGAAGTGTTCACCGGGTGTAAGTTTAACGTGTTTACCCATTCCGTCGCTGATTGTTTCTACAGCTGTGTTTCTATCTTCGAAAGCTAGTCTTATAGTTTCCTCTTTTTCTGCTTCGTTTGCCCATGTTCTGTATGCAGGAATTTCTGCAGTAATTAATTGAGCTTCAGGTGGGTTGCTTGAATTTCCTGCTTGGGCAGCTCTTGCTACTTCATATGATACTGCCTCGGTTTGGAAAGTTGGCTCTAGTATGGTTCTTTCTTGAAAGTTATATGCCAAACTACCCCATAATCCAACGCTCCATCCTGCTTTATTTTTACCCACGCCGACTCCAACGGAAGCACCTGCTCCTTGGAACTTGATGTTTTTGTGAAGTTTGGTCCAATCTTCAATGTATCCTCTGTCTATCATCATTTCCAGGTAGCCGTACATTGCGTCACGCATTGCGTCTACTTCAGGTGGATAAGCTTCGTCCAAGTGGCCACTACGTAAATCTGCTTTAATGGCTTTATAAGGCCTACCTCCATTTACTGCATTTTGAACAGTTTCAGCATTCTCTGGCTGTAAGACTGCAACTACAGCAAAAAGATCTAATGCATCGTGTGCTGCCTTGATTTCTTCTGCATGTGCTTCTTTGTACTCTCTAAGTTTCTTTTGGTATAATTTATCAAAGTCGCGTTCAACACCTGCTGCTAATGCTAATGATCTACAGTTTGTGTATACACCTCCAACAGCGGACCAAACACCATCTTGTGTTAAGTCATATTTTCCATAAACACCAAATGTTCTTTCAAGTCCGATTCCTTCATCCATAATACTAATTCCTCCTCTTGCTGTTCCTCCCAATTGCAGTCTCTTTCTTTTACCTAAGCGTTTGCTTGTATAGGTGACGCCACTGGTTAGTTTTAATGCGGGGAGGAAATCACTAAAATCTGCGCCTTTTATTTTTTCTGGTGTTACGACTGAGCCTTCTACATCCAGCCAAATTAATTCTACACCGTGTGGTAATTGACTTCTTAAGTCAGCACCCAATGCGCCTGCTGTCCGGCCTTGGTCCATGCTTATAGCAATGGCGGCTGAAATTGTTCCGTTAACTGCGCCATGGTATGCTCTTATGATTTCTTCAATTTGTTCATTTGTGAGGTCGTTGTCAGGGCTTTCTATTAACTGTTTTCTTAACTCTTTTAACTCTTGTCTTTCGGTTTTCGCCTCTTGTTTTGATTCCTTTTTAATTTGCCGTTTTTCTTTTCGTGATAAGTCTCCTTCAGGCTGCGTAGTTTCGTCGCCTTCTGATGTAGCACTTTCTTCCTCTGCTCTTATTTCATCAGCTACACCTTGGAATATGCGAAGCTCTTGTGCAGAAATAACCATTGCACCGCTACGAATGGCTTGCATTTGAGGTCCTGAAAATTGGAAATCATCTCTTTTTAGGTCTTCTTCTGTAATGTATGTTCCTTTCGTTGGGTCAATACCTTCTTCTGGGTTTTCTAAGAACTCGGTGCTTTTTGTTATTTGAAGTGAGTCGAGCATTGAATTACCAACCCAAATGTATCTATTTATTTCACGAACCATTGCATCCATGTCGCCTGTTTCCATTAAGCGATCATATGCACGGGCGTGTGAAATTAGCTCAATTTCTCCGTGAGATTGGTATGCCTGCCTGTATGCTTTTTCCGACATCCAAGTGTCTTCATTAATTATTGGCCGGTCTTTTTTTGAAATTGCGTAATAAATGTGTTTTGCTAGGCCAAGTTTTATCATAGGTCCATAGCTATTTTTTTCGAATAGCTGACTTGCGACAGCATCCATTTCAGCCATTTCACCAGATAGTCCCTCAAGACCTTTTTCACGTCGTTCGCGGTAGTGTTCGGTTCCAACTTCGGATTCCTGCATTATTTCTGCGTAGTGTATGAACATTGCCGCTGCAGCTCTAAATTCCAAAAATTCTGCTGGTGAGATTTTTGATGTTACTCCAGGTAGGTCAGCGCCTTCTTCAAGTGCTGCCCAAACTTTCTTTTCGTTTTTTCCAAAAGTTGCCAAACAGAGTTCGTTGAAATTGATTTCTGCTTTGCTGCCGTCTTTCCGCATTAGTTTTCTTGAAACAAGTTCTTTCCAGAAAGTGTGTTTATCTGTTTTGCCAAGCACTTTACTGCGAATTTTAACCATGGTTTCGATTGCGGGATAAACTGCTGTTTCACCGTAAACAAGGTCATCTATGCGGTCGATTTCTTCGTAGGTTGTTGTTTCTCTGAAAAAGTCAGGAAGTATGGCAGATGATCCAATAAGCTCCTTGTACTCATGAAGCTCTGTTGCATCTTTAATTGCTGCTCCTTCTCGGATTACTTCGTCACCAGTAGGTCCAGTTGGCTCAGGAAGTTCGTCTGCGAGCTTAGCCCATCCTGTGGATTCTTCCCCTTCAGCTGGTTTTATAGTTGGCATTTCATATCCCTCAACGTCATCAGCATCTTCGCGGAATTCATCTGCGGTTGCAATCATCCTTAGTCTTCTTGTTTCAATCCGTTCTGATGCTTGTTCACGTAGTTTCTGCATTCCTGCAAGCTCACTTTGTGTGAAACGGAAGTCTTTGTATGCTTTATCAAATTGTTTCAATGCGATTTTATATTCATTTTGTGTGAAAATATCTCCCTTACGCATGGCCTTGATGACAGTAAGTTTTCCAATTGCTCTGTCAATATTTGCTGTTATTATTTCTGCATCTCTTGCGTTTGCATTGTTGAGTTTTCCAATAATATGGCTAGTTACGTCTGTAACTTCAATCATTTCATCATCAAAAGAATATTCCTTGCTGCTTGAATTTTCTTTCAAGAATTCAGACTTCTTAACCTTTTTCTTCGCAGCATCAATTTTTGCTTGATCTGCCTCATCCTCAAAAGGGCTAGCGCTTGGAGTGCTAGGCGACATAGAAATAACTCGCCCCCTGAAATTGAAGGGTTCTTCGAAGGCGGAATGTTTGTGAATTATTGCCATACGTGTGTTTTTATTTATTTTTGATCAGAACGGATTCGTCAATCAATTCCAATAAATCTATACATATTAGCATAAATCAGGGGTTTTTGCAATACCCTTCGCTTGGCTTTTTAGCTCAAGCTTGCCAAAGTATTTGCAGATAATTTCTTATAATTTATAAAATTTTTTGACATGGGATTTCAAACACCAATAATCATTACGAATTTTAAGGCGTACGAGCAATCTACTGGGGCTGAGGCCGTGGAATTGGCAAAGGAACACGAGCGGTTGGCGACTGAGTTGGGAGTGAATTTTGCGGTTGCTGGGCAGGCTTTGGATTTATGCATGTTAGCGGCGTCGGTTTCAATTCCTGTGCTTGCGCAGCATATTGATGGCGTTGGATACGGCGCAAACACAGGCCAAGTTCCGGCTGAAATTGCGCATAGCGTTGGAGTTGATGGATCGCTTTTGAACCATTCGGAAATGCGAATTTCTGACTCGCAAATTGAGCGTGCTCTCGAAGACATGAAGTCCATGGGAATGCTTTCTGTGGTTTGTGCGGAAAATGTGATTGAAGGAAAAAAATACGCGGATATGGGTGCAGATTTTATTGCTGTGGAGCCGCCTGAATTGATTGGCGGAGACATTTCGGTTTCCACTGCGAAGCCAGAACTGATTGAGGAGGCCGTTGCCATAATTGGAGCAGGGAAGGTGCTTGTTGGCGCCGGGGTGAAAAATGGCGAAGATGTGCGAGTGGCAATGAAGCTGGGTGCAGCTGGGATTTTGGTTGCTAGCGGAGTGATTAAGGCTGAGAATCCTACGGCCGCACTTCGTGATCTTGCGAGCGGAATTATTTAACTCACCAACCCTATGTTTCCACGCCTAATTGCACTAGCTCCTCTGCTTTTTCCCTTATACTTATTGCGTGGCGAGCTTTTTGGAATTCCGGTGACTTTGCCAGAGGTGCTTCTCGGCTTTGCATTTATATATTTTGTGTTTAGCGAAGGAGTTTGGCGGCGATCTTGGTGGACAAAATATGGGCATTACTACAAGGTTTGGCCGCTTGCGCTTTTTGTCCTTGCGGGGGTTTTGGGTGCATGGGTTGCGCCGGACGTTTCTGCGATGATTGATGGCACGGAATTCCCGGCCAAAATGCGAGCGCTTGGGATTTTGAAAGGCTGGATTCTGGCGCCGATGATTTATTTTTTCATGGCCAAGTTTTATTTTGTGCAGAAGCCGTCGCTGATTAAGATGTCGCTGCGGGCGCTTTTGCTTGGCGGAGTATTTTTGTCGTTGCAGGCGCTTTATCAGGTTGTGACTGGCGAATTTCTTACGCCGGATGGGCGCGCTAGTGGGCCCTTTGAGTCTGCAAATTATTTGGCACTTTACCTAGGTCCAATTGTTGTTTATGCCTTTATGGCTTTCATCCGTGAACGGAATGTTTCGTGGAAAATCTTCTTGGTGCTTAGCGGGATTTTATGTTTGGCTGCTCTTTATGCAACGCAATCTTATGCGGCGTGGATCGCGGTTGTTGTTGCCTTTGTAGTTGCGCTTGGGGTTCATGCTCGGAAGTTGCCGCGTAAGGTTAAGGCGGGCATTGTGGCGAGCCTTGTAGTTGTGGCTGCGCTTGCTGTGATTTCGCAGTTGGGCACGGATAAATTTGCGCAATTCTTGGACTTTTCGGGTCAGTCGTCTTCAAGCGTGCGTATTGAGATTTATCAAATTGCGGCGGCCATGATTCAGGATCACCCGATTTTGGGAATTGGATTAGGGCAGTTTGAGCAGTTGTATCAGGTGATGGCGGTGGACGTTTTGGGGCAGGAGCCTTTTGAATGGAACATGCTGCATCCGCACAATATTTTCCTTGGAATGTGGCTTTCAATGGGGCTGCTGGGGCTTGTGGCTTTTGTTTGGCTTTGCCTCGCGGGGCTGCCTTGGCTCATGGAACAGGACAAAAAGGAACGACGTATTGCTGCGCTCATGTTGGTGGCTATGCTGGCTCATGGACTTTTTGACACGCCTTACTTTAAAAATGACCTCGCATTTGAGTTCTGGCTGCTGATGGCGATTTTGCTTTAAAGGCCAGGTTTACACGTAATAAATGTAGAGGCCAATTGCTGCTCCAACAATCACGACGGTAAGTATGATTTTCCGTGCAATGTCTGTAGGCGTATTTTTGAGTTGGATGGCGCTGCCTACGCCGCCGGTTGCTTGTTTGCTGGCCACTTCAATGTCTGCGCCGCTGAATTTCACAAAGTGTGGGAGCTCGCTGAGGTGCTTCTGTGAGAAGCTCATGGCGATTGGTTTGAGGCTGTCCGTTTTGAACTTAAGCTTCACCATCACGCGGCCAAAAAGTGTGTTTTTAGCGCTAGCACTAGCGATTTCTGAGAACGGAATTTTTAGTGTGAATCGCAAGGAAGGGCAGTGCATGAAAAGAGCCTGACCTTTTTCTGTGAGCCGAAATGCGCCGTGATATTCACGACCTCTGCCGTACCAAAAATTTCCAATGCGGAATCCTTTTCCAGGCATTTCTTCTTTGGTTTCGAATTTTAGTCTTAGCTTTTTGAAGAGGCTTTTTTTTGCGTAGATGGCTGCGAAGCCTATAAAAAATACAAAAATTAAACCTGGTATGGCTGAACCAAGAGCAGTTATGATGGAGTTTTCCATTTTGTATGAGGTTAGCGATCGCGGGCTAGCCGTGGACTAGTCGCGGGGCAATTTAAAGTAGTCCTTAACGTATTCTTTGAGCTGAGCCTCAGACATTTTGTCGGTTGTTTCAACGCCTTTGAGTTTTGCGGCTGCCGCTTTGTTTTTTTCAACCTCATGTTTGAGTTCGTGCTTTGCGGTTCCAGGTCCAAAAATTACAAATTCGTCGCCGTGTTCAACGCGCTTGATGAGCTCTTTTGCGAAGGCCTTCATCTGGTGTTTGCGGTTTTCATCGTGGCTGCGCTGGTCAGACATTGAGAGTCTTTCGTCGCCGTGCAGGCCACCATGATGATGAGGTGCAACAGCAGAGTGCATTTCGTCAATTTCCATGTCCGCCAACTTGTTGGTTTTGACAATGAATGCGTGGGCGTGATCCACCCAGATTCCGTAGAGAGTTTGCATATTTTTGGGTTATTTGCGTGTGTATTTATCTTAGCAGTTGCTCCTTCGGCGTGGCAACTCTATAATGGGCCTACAATATCTCCATTATCCACGCACTGTGCTCAATTTTTTAAGGAAACTTCTTCCGAATCAGCATCCAATCAGGCTTTTTTATCATAAGATGAAGGCGGTTGCTGCTGCGCTAATTTACCGTTTTCCGGCTAATGAAATGGTTGTGATTTCGGTCACGGGGACGAATGGGAAGACGACTACCGCGAATATTTTGCACCAGGTTTTTACAGAGGCGGGGCATAAAGTTGGGCTTTTTACGACTATCAATTTTAAGATCGGCGAAGAGGAGGAAACTAACCTGACGGGGCGTAGTACAATCAGTCCGTTCTTGTTTCAAAAGAAGTTGAGGCAGATGGTTGAGGCGAATTGCGACACGGTAATTATTGAGGTGACGAGTCATGGGATTGTGCAGTCACGGCTTTGGGGTGTGAATGTGGATACGGCGGTTTTCACGAATCTGACGCAAGATCACCTGGACTATCATGGAACGATGAAGGAGTACAAGGAGGCCAAGGGCCGGCTTTTTGCATCTTTGAATGTTGCGCGGCGCAAGCCAGATGTGCAGAAAATTTCTGTTGTTAATGAGGATGATCCGGCCGCTGAGTACTTTAAGGAGTTCCCGGTGGATCAGATGCTTGGCTATGGAATTGTTAAGGGCGCGTATGTTGGTCGGAACCTGGAGGAGAGGCCAGATGGAACAAAATTTTTACTCAAGATTCCGAATGGCGAGGCGGAGATAAATTACAATATTCCTGGACGCATGAATGTATATAATGCGGTTGCTGCGGCATCTGTTGCGGTGGCTCATAAAATCAATATCCAGGCGATTAAAGCTGGTCTTGAAAAGATGCGTCCTGTTCCGGGCCGCATTGAAGTGATTGCCGAGGGGCAGCCTTACACAGTTGTGGTGGATTATGCTCACAGCGAGGATTCCTTGACGCAGGTGCTTTCAATGATGAAGCGGCTCACGGAGGGCAAATTAATTGTTGTTTTTGGTCCGACTGGAGACCGTGACAAGGAAAAGCGGCCCAAGATGGGCGCGGTTCTTCATAAAATTGCGGACGTGATTATTGTGACAAATGACGACCTTTACACCGAGGATCCACGGCAAATTGCGGCAATGCTTCGCAAGGGGATTCCGCGTGAGGAAGGTGATGGACTTTGGCAGGTGCTTGACCGTCGCGAGGCAACTCGTTTGGCGCTTTCCATGGCAAAACCAGGGGACACAGTTGTTGTGGCCGGCAAGGGTGCTGAGGAGGTTCAAGTTACAGCGCAGGGCAAAATCCCATACGACGACCGTAAAGTTGTCCGCGAACTTTTAGCACGCGAGGTTGATATTGAGGTGCCGGGGTAGATGTTTTGGCCAATTATTGAACTGGATTTGTTACCCTTAGTTCAGCTAATTTTTCTCCAACCACCCTGCGGAAGTTGTTAAGCGCGTTTGGGTTATCTGCTGTGGCATGCGCCATTAACACTCCTAAAATCACTTGTCTTTCTTCTCCTTCTGGCAGATGTACTAATCTTTGAAGTAATTCTTCAAGTCCTGGGGTATTTTCTAATTCATCTTTTCTTGAGGGCGGCGTAGAGAAAATATGAGCATATTCAGCATTTTCTTCTGCGTTGAGATCAAGTTGAACTTGTATTCTATCAAAATCATCCCATTCATCATGTTTCCTTGCTAAGGCAAATTCCCATGCGGTAATAGGATCTATAGGCCTGAGCCTTTCGTATAATGCCGTTTGCACATCACTAATTGTCATAGATGTTGGATCTCCTGGTAGCCTAAAAAGAGCGTGATCATTGCGCAGTTTCTTTTCCGAAAATACAGCTGAGCGTCCTTCTGCTGGTGCAGTTGGGGTAACTGTTGATTGGCCAGGTCCTTTTGATGGGGGCATAGTACTGAATTAATGATTTTAGTCGTTACGGTCGCACATATTGTGGGTTTTGTCAAATCTGCTATCAGTGATGTGGTTGCCAATCACCTTTGACAAAACGGCACTTACGTGCTTTTATATACTCTTTGCTAAATTAGCTTATGGGTATAAATGTTCCAAAAAAACCGCAGCCAAAAACTCCAGGCCGCAGGAGAATGATTCTTGTATCAGCTTTAGCGGTGCTGACGGCTGTTGGTACTTGTCGTATGGCAACAAAGGATTTACTTGATCAGCCGGAGCCGGAAGCTACGCAAGGCTCCACTAAAAAACCTAAGTCACGTGTTCGGCGTGTTTCAGAGTCTGCTGAGGAGCTGCCTTCTTTGGGTTGTTCGGCTGGTGGATATCCTGAGCTGGAAACGGATGGAACACTTGAAGGAACGCAGGAGGCTGTTTTAGCTGAAGTTGCAAAATGCATTCATGAAAAAGCGCTTGAAAACGGTTTAGATAGCACATGCACAACGCAAGAATTGGAATATCAAGCTGGCCTCAGGGGTTCAGCTTTAAAGGTGATTCGTGACACTTCCATTGAAATGGAGTGTGTTTCTTACGATTCGGAGGGGACGCCCAGTTATGTTCAAGTGTTTATGGGACCGGTTTGCAATCAGCGAGATGGTAACTATGTGGGAGCTGAATGTGCGGATGAAACGAATGCCTTTTTTGTTTCGAATACTCCTCAAGATCCGTGGGTTTACAAGAATCGTTTTGAGGACGCGCTTGATTATCAAGGGGCTGACGAGGTTTTGTTTCCAGTCGATTGGAATGCGAGCTCCGTTGAAGAAATGATTCCAAATTGGGAGATTGCTTGCGAAGAAGCGTTTGAACTTCTTGTTGAGTCTAGCGCTAAAACGGATCGCGCGGAGGGGCTTTATGAAAATTTGGATCATGCTTTTGATCTTTTGGCTGCGGCGGGGATTGAGCATGAGGAGCCTGCTGACCGAGATTTTTTTAGTAAGCCTGGTCTTTACGATATGGTACGGGTTGTTATTCCTGCTACTGCTCCAGATGGAGACGAACTTAAATGTGAATATTTTCACCTGCCTGCCCCCAATGAACGTTTTGGTTTAATGTGCGGTTCTACTGATCAATTAGATCCGACTTATTGTTCATCCTTTTTATTCCTTTCTTTGGATCAATTGGAGGGAAAACCAGATGAGTTATTGGTGGAGTGTAGTGAGTGGAGGTAGTTTGTTCCTGCAATTTCCATATTTTAGGTAGCTTTGCTAGTATGAACGAAATATTTTTGATTCGTAATTATTTTCTTCGCAATGACAGAACAAGACACATCATCGGCTGCAAGCTTACAGCTTCTCCAACCTGGTCAAACTCCGGCTAAGGGCTTCCTAATTATGGACAAGCCGCAAACTTGGACTAGCCACGATGTGGTTGCCAAGATGCGTGGGCTTCTTGACGAACGGAAGATTGGGCACATGGGGACGCTGGATCCGCTTGCAACGGGGGTGCTGGTGCTTGCGGTTGGGAAGGAATACACCAAACAAATTCAAAATTACATGAAGGCGGACAAGGAGTATGAGGTTGAAATGGAGCTGGGGAAGGTTTCGGATTCTTACGATTCAGATGGCAAGGTTGAGGAAACGGGCGCGGATCTTTTGGCGCTGACTGAGGAGCAAATTCTCGAGGTGATGGCCGGATTTTGGGGCAAAACCATGCAAACGCCACCGGCTTTTTCTGCAAAAAAAATCAATGGCCAAAGGGCCTACAAGCTGGCGCGGGCAGGGAAGGAGGTGAAGCTTGCGGCGCGAGAGGTGGAAATGGAAGGTTGGGACTTTGAGGTGGATTTGCCGGCGTCGCCGGTGTTGCGGTTCAAGGTGCGGGTTACGAGTGGAACTTATGTGCGGAGCTTGGTTCATGACATTGGGCAGGTGCTCGGCTGTGGGGCTATTATGACGGCGTTGCGGCGCACGCGCGTGGGTGAATTTAAGCTTGAGGACGCAAAGCGGATTGAGGATTTTGCTGACCTTTAGTATGATTCGTCCGTATCAATCATTCGGCCATGAACACAATTACAGTTTTAATCACGGCACTTGGCTTTTCAGCCGGTTTTTCTTGGGTGGCACTTAAGCTTTTCCCAAAGATTGGATTTATGGATAGGCCGGAAAAATATGGACACAAGCGCAAAGCCATTCCGTATCCGGGCGGGCTCGCGATTTTCCTGGCTGTGATTGCGGCGGTGCTGACTTTTTTACCGATTGACCGCATGCTTGGGAGCGTGCTTCTGGGCGCGACTTTGCTTGTGGCAGTGAATTTTGTAGATGATAGGCGCGGACTTCCGCCAATCCTGCGACTGCTGGTGCAGTTTACGGCGGCGGCACTTATTGTGATTGGTGGCGTGGGAATCAGTTCAATTAGCAACCCAATTGGTGCTCCGATTGTGCTGGACTCCCTGAAAATTCCCATCACGCTTGGTGGGGTCAACTTTGTTTTTACAGTTTTTGCAGATCTGCTGGTTATTTTGTGGGTGATGACAATGGTGAATGCATTCAATTGGATTGACGGCGTGCCGGGCATGGCTAGCTCCGTTTCTGCGGTGTCTGCCTTTATTTTGCTCATGCTTGCCTTGCGGCCGGACTTTCACTCTGTTGATCAGACGCTCGCCATCACGCTTTCTGCGATTATTCTTGGTGTTTCGCTGGGCTTTTTGATTTTCGACTTTCCTAAACCAAAGATGTTAATTGGTGATACTGGATCCATGCTTCTTGGCTTTCTGCTGGCGGTTACGGCCATTATTTCTGGGGGGAAAATTGCAACTACAATTCTGGTTCTTGGCTTCCCGATTCTTGATTTTGTTTGGGTAATTGGGCGCCGCGTAATTAAAGGTCAGTCGCCGTTTAGGGGGGATCTTTGGCACTTCCATCATCGGCTGCTGAAGGCTGGTTTTCCCGAGCGCAAAGTGGTGGTCTTTTTTGCGCTTACGGCTGCGGTTTTTGGGTCGCTATCCCTGTTACTTCACACCGAAGGTAAGGCCGTGGCATTTGGTGCAATTCTTTCAATTATGGTGATGCTTGGGGTTCTTTTATATTACAAAAAATAAATTCGTGATATACTCACGGTGTAGTTATTTCTAATTCCACGCACATGAAAAAATCTTTAATAGCACTTTTGGCTCTCACAGCAATTTCCCTTTTTGGCTGCGGTGCAGTTGTTGAAGAAGCTACGGACGAGGAGGCAATGGTTGAGTTGGCATCGGAAGGTGCTGCTGAGGTTGAAGTTATGCCTTTGCGAGCGAGTTTTATGAGTGATTTGAGGACAATGGCTTACACTTTTGATTACGATGGAAACCTGTTGAAGCTTGTTGATACAAAATTCCAAGGTGCTTCCGAATATGGCGCAAGTTTTTGGGTTGAAGGTGGTGCAGAAATCACAACTGCAACTTACCCAATAGATGCTTTTGTGGTGCCGGCGGAGGAAGTTGCTGATGGCTGCACTGTAAAATATGCTAGCGCAGATCATTTTGAAGAAACACTGATCTTTCAACTTCGAGTTTGCGAAGGGCAGGATGCGGAGCTTGGTGAAAAAGCTCTCAATCAGCTCATGGATGGCTTGATGATGGAGTGGCTTTAAGTTAAGCTGAACCAGCTTTAGTTTATTAAAAAACCGTTTTTTATGAAAAAGATTTCTTTTTTGATGCTTCTCATTCTTGCAGCATCTGTATTTACTTTCACAGCTTGTGATTTTGAGTTGAGCTTGGGTGGCGATGATTATGATGATGATGCCGAAGAAGTTGTTTCAGAGGAAACGGAGGAAGGCGAAGAGCTTGAAGCCCTTTTGCCTGCAAACACTTATCAGGATGATTATTTATCTTTTGAGTATCCGAAAGGAGTGGAGCTCTATGCAAGCAATGATGCAAGTCCAGCTCTTTACGATAGGACTATGAATTTCATGGTTTGGGATGTGGAAACCGGCTCATATGACACGGCTGGCATTCAAATGAAATATGTTTATTTGTTAAATTTGGCAGAGTACGGAATGGAGGCTGAGTATGATTATGAAGGTTTGATGGAGGCTTATGAAAATTCTGATATGGAGCCTTGGGGTGAAGATGTGCCTGTTTATGAGGAGTTTGATTTTGGCGACAGGACTGGATTTATTGTTAGGTCTGTAGGCATGGGTGCCGGATACTATGTTGATATGTACATTCCATTTTTAGGTGATGGTGAGGTCAATCCCTACCATGTTTATAAAATCAGCCGAAACAGTCTTTCCTTCGACAAAGAAGCTGTTGAAGAAATAATCAGCCTGTTTGTTGAGACGGCTGTATTTCATCAGTAGGTTTTATATGTTTTGTGATATAATTGCGGCCTAAAAACCGCTAATGCTTGCTGTTTATGCATGATTCCGTTGGGGAAATAAAATCCAAATTAGATATCATGGACGTGGTTGCACCTTACGTTCAGCTTAAGCGTGCGGGTAAATATTTTAAGGCGTGCTGTCCTTTTCATAAGGAAAAAACGCCAAGCTTTTTTGTAAGTCCGGAGCGTCAAATTGCATACTGTTTTTCCTGCCAAAAGGGTGGGGATATGTTTCAATTTATAGAGGATATTGAGGGTCTTGATTTTCGCGGGACACTTGAGCTTTTGGCTGAGAAGGCGAACGTTGATTTGCCTAAGGGCGGTGGACCAAAAGTTTCCAAGGATGTGAAAGATAAATTGAAGGCTGTAAACCGAGATACGAGCAAATATTTTGTTCAAGAGTTGCTTGAAACGGAAGACGGTAAAAAGGTGCTTGGATATTTGCATGGCCGAGCTATGACGGATGAAACAATCAAGACTTTTCAAGTTGGTTTTGCGCCGGATGGGCAGGATAATTTGTACAGGTATTTGTTGGAGAAAAAACATGAAAAAGCTGATATTTTGGAGAGCAGTGTGGCGGTGGCGCGTGATTCGGAGGGGCGCCAGGTTAAGGATAGGTTTTGGCTTAGGCTGATGTTCCCAATTGATAACACGCAGGGTGATATTGTGGCTTTTAATGGGCGTGCGTTGAAGAAGGAAATGAATCCAAAATACTTGAATTCGCCAGAGTATGTGCTGTACCACAAGGGTTCTACAATTTATAATTTGAGCCGTGCAAAGAAGCCAATCCGTGAAGAGGATTTGGTGGTTTTTGTGGAAGGACAGTTTGATGTGATGGCTTCTCATCAGGCTGGGATTAAGAATGTGGTGGCAACATCTGGGACGGCGCTGACTGAAAGCCAGTTCAAGCTTGTAAAGCGTTACACCAAAAATATTGCGCTAGCTTTTGATAGTGATTCTGCGGGGCAAGATGCTTTGATGCGTGCGGTGCATACGTCTCAGCCTATGGGACTCGAGATCTTTGTTATTGAAATTCCGCAGGGCAAGGATGCGGCGGATGCAGTTAAGGAGGATCCTCAGCTTTGGCTTGATGCCGTAGCGGCGCGCAAACCGTACTTGGAATTTTTTGAAAACAAGTGGAGCGCAGAATGTGACTTTGAAACATCTAGTGGTAAGAAGCAATTTACAGATAAGATGTTGGATCTTTTGCATGGAGTTAAACATCCAGTTGAGCAAGATCACTACCTCAAAAAACTTTCCAAAGTGGTGGGGACACCGGTGGAAATGCTTTATGATTATTTGAAAGAGGCTAAGTCGAATCGCAAAAAGTTGCAAAGTAGCAGGGCTCAACGTGCAGTACGTGAAAATGAAGGTGAGGCTAGTACGCCCGTGGCTCGTAAAAACAAGCAGGCGAGGCTAGTTGAATACTTTTTAGGTATGATGATTGCTTTCCCAAAATCTTTTTTCAAGACATGGGAGGCCGCTGCAGACTTTGATTCTTTTGTAAAAAACATGAACGATTTGGGCCTTATTAGGCAGCTTAATCGGCTTGATGAAGCCAAATTCAGTGAATTCCGAAAGGGCTTCTCAAAACAGATTGGGAATGATGATTTGAAAGCGGAGTTGGGCATTGATGCAACTTCTGTTTACAAACAGGTAGAAGATCACTATAATCTGCACGCTGAAATGGACGAAGCCTTTTATGCAAGCGTCGAGAGCCCGGATTTACTCCAGAAAATGGCCTTCGAAGCGGAGATAAAAAATCCTGACAAATCTCGTGCATCAAAAGAGTTTGAAAAGCTGATTGCACTTCTGTATTTGGAACTTACCACCTAAAAAAACCATCGCCTATGGCGCGAACTAGAAAGTTTATAGCGAACTTCTCGGAGGATCATCTCTCAAAGTATCCTGATGAAGTCCGCGAGTTAGTTAAGAAAGGTCGTCACCGAGGTTTTGTGACGCAGCAGGAGCTTATGCATGCTCTTCCAAATCTTGAGGAAGACATTGAGTTTGCAGATGATGTTTATACTCTGTTAATGGAGCTGGGTATTGACCTCATTGATGTTAAAGACAAGATGATTTGGGGACAAAAGGATCAAAAAGATAAGATCGCAGAGGTAGAGGCCTTGGCTGAGAAAGATTTGCTTGCGCTGGCAGATGCTGAAGAAGCAGAAAAGGAAGCGGAAGCTAAGAAAAAAGATAAAAAATCGAAGGAGAATAAGAAAAAGCTAACTAAAAAAGAGATAGCAGCTGAAAAAAAGGCTGAAAAAGCAGAGGCTAAAAAGAAGGAAGCGGAAGCTAAGAAAAAGGCAGCAGAGGTTGAAAAGAAGAGAAAAGAAGCTGAAGCTAAGAAGAAAAAGGCAGAAAAAGGCAAAGGTCGCAAAGTTGTAGACCTTTCTGAAATTGCAAATGATTCAATCCGCATGTACTTATGTGAGATTGGTAAAGTAGACCTGTTAACTGCAAAGGAAGAAGCTGATTTGGCGCGGAAGATTGCCAAGGGTGATCAATCTGCAAAAGCTAATCTGGCTGAGGCTAACCTGAGGTTGGTTGTTTCTATTGCTAAAAAATATATTGGACGAGGACTTTCTTTCCTTGATTTGATTCAGGAAGGAAATATTGGTCTTTTCCGTGCGGTTGAAAAATTTGATCCAAACCGTGGATTTAAGTTCTCAACTTATGCAACTTGGTGGATTCGTCAGGCCATTACTCGTGCAATTGCAGATCAGGCTCGCACGATTAGGATTCCTGTTCACATGGTGGAAACCATCAATAAGCTTACGCATACGCAGCGTCGGCTTGTGCAGGAGCTTGGACGTGAGCCGCTTGTTGAAGAACTTGCTGCAGAAATGGATATGGATCAGAAGAAAGTTCGTCACATTTTGAAGATTTCTCAGGATATTGTTTCACTTGAGGCGCCGGTTGGTGCGGAGGAAGACAGTAAGCTTGGAGATTTTATTGAGGATGACGATGCTCTTTCCCCAGCAGATCAAACAAATAGGCAGCTGATCAAGGAAAGCATCCATGAGATGCTGCAATATCTTTCACCACGTGAGCGTAAAATTATTGAAATGCGTTTTGGTTTGAAAGATGGAATTGGGCACACACTTGAAGAAGTTGGTAATGAATTTGGAGTAACACGTGAACGTATTCGTCAGATTGAAGCAAAAGTGCTTCATAAGCTGCGTGAACATCCAAAGAGTGTTAAAATCCGTTCGTACTTCTAGACCAATATTTTAAAAAAATTAATCCATTTAAAACATGGCACCAAAGAAAACTAAATCAGCTCTAAAGACTAAAAAGCAAGAACCTATTATTCAAGATAACGAAGAGGCGATTGTTATAACGAAAGAAGGGCTTAAAGCGCTTGAAGAAGAGCTTAATCAGCTGAAGACGGTACGTCGTAAGCAAGTTGCAGCAAGATTAAAGGAAGCGATTTCATATGGTGATCTTTCTGAGAACTCTGAGTATGAAGAGGCTAAGAATGAACAGGCTTTTGTTGAAGGGCGAATTTTGGAGCTTGAGAGTAAGGCGAAGCGTGCAAAAGTGATTGATGAAAAGCAGCATTCAAAGAAAGTTGTGGAAATTGGAACAAAAGTGAAGATTCAGCATACAAAACGTAAAACTGAGGAATACTCATTTACAATTGTTGGTTCAACAGAGGCAGATCCTTTTAATGATCGTGTTTCCAATGAATCACCTGTTGGTGAAGCTTTGATGGGAGCAAAACAAGGAGATACAGTTATTGTTGATGCACCATCTGGTAAGGCGGAGTTTGAGGTGAAAAAACTCAGTTAAAACGTTATTGAGTGATCTTAACGTTTCTTTTTACGTTTCTTCTTTGCTTTTGGAATGTATTGGTCTTCTACGTTTTGGACTTTTCTTTCGCGTACCATTTTAAGGTAGTTCTTTTTGTAATTGAGCCACACGTATAGGCCGTAAGCTGCTGCCATTACAAATAGCAGTACAATCCAGCCGCGCATCCCGAGGTAAGGAATGTTTTCGTTACGTAAGAAGCTAAGGAGCAGGCCGAGCAGTGCAAATTCACGCATGCGGGTTGGGATACCTCCTAAAAGTGTCCATGCAGCCTTAGGGTTCCGATGTTTTTTAATGAGTTCTTTCACTTTCCAGCTTGCAAAAAATATTGCTATTAGCAGGATTAGCATTGGCCAAAAATACATAAAAGTTGAGCCTGGGCTTGGGTCGAATAAATAAGCTGGAGAAAGGAGTTTGAAAGGATTCATTTTCGTGGTTTTTAAGATTTAGATAGTTCGGTTTTATACGCTTTGTGTCTTTTGAAGAGGTAAAAGCTGCTGATAAGCATGGCAGTCAAAAATAGAATTGATGACAGGCGCATACCTAGGAGCATGATTTTATCATCTCCTCTCAAGAATTCAATCAAGAAATACAATAAAGTGAATAGCGTGCTGAGATATATAGTTGTGTTTCCTTCGGTTTCAAAGAATTGGGTTTTTTCTTTGAGCTTCTTTTTGCTCCATAAAATTAGGATTACCCCAAGAAGTGCGTAGATTTGGGTCGGATGAATTGGCACGGTGTATTTAACGTTAAACACTTCATAAGTTACGCCCCAAGGTAGGGAAGTGGGCTTTCCATAAGAGTAGCCGCCAAAAAATGCGCCTACGTTTCCTATTCCAATTCCGACTAGGCCCGGGACAATTAAGGCATCGTACCATTTCCATAGCTCCTCTTTTTCTTTAATGATTCGGTAAGTGAGCATGAGCAAAAATCCTACAAATGCGCCCCAGAATGAAAGACCTTGGTCCCAGATTGAAACAAAGTTCCAAACTGTTCTCAGGTCTAGGCTGGGAAAGTATTGGCTTGTGTTTGAGAAAAAGTAAATAATTCGTGAGCCAATCAAGGCACTAATCAAAAATCCAGTGCTGTGTTCAATAAATAAGGTGAAATTTACGCGCCGCCTTTTGAGGCGTTTTACGGCCAGGTAGCTCGCAGTTAAAAGCGCGATTGCTGTCATTACCCATACAGTTTGAATAGAAATGTAAGTTGATTCGTACAAGATGGGGAGCATGTGCTGATCCGGGCTAAAGGTTGAAAATTAGAGCTGTATTTAGGATTATTCCAATTGGCAGAATTAGTGCCGTTGCCCACGATTTGTATCGCAGGTATTCGATTCTAAGGCTTAAGAGCACATACCACAAGAAAATACTGATTAGCAGGTAGCGTAGCATGCCTGATTGGAGCAAATTGAAGTCGCCGGGCATTGGGTTGCCACCGGGGAAGATTTTGGCAAAGAAGTAGTGGCTGAGGAAATATGCTGCCAAATAAAAGGTTAGGAGCCAGCCCAGGAATCCCGCAATTTCTTCTGTTAGGAGCGGCTCAGTTACGTTTTGTTCGTCGCCGAGCGAGGCAGTTTTTTTAGTTAGGGCGTGGCGTTTTTTTACGAGCGTGCGGAGCTCCGCTTTGAGATTGTGTTTTTCCTCGCGTACAGATTTGACGCTTGCCATTGCCTCTGCTTTTGTTGCCTTGGGTGAGGTGATCCAAATGCGCAGGAATGTGAGGATTTGCTTGCTCAGTACGTGGATGCGTCTTTTGAGTGCTTTTTCCTCTTCGCTAGGTATGAATTGGCTCAAAAATTGGCCAAGGCCTCTGAAGATTTTTATATTCGATTCGTCGAGCTTGTTTTGAAAGTCCTCCAAATCTTCCAGCACGTCTTTTTTGTTATCTGGGCGGGAATGCAGCGAGGTCATTAGTTTTTGCGTTTCCATGCGGACTTTTTGCCGCTGACTTGTCATTTGTTCCTTGTGAAGGAAAAGCTCCTGACCCTGGACTTTTTTCAAAAGCTCCTCGGAAGTGTGCTCAATGTATTCCAGGTTTGTACTGCTTTTTATGCGCAGCAATTTGTCTATATATTTTTGAATTATGGCGCGATTTTCCGGGTTCAAATCTTTGTCATAGCTTTGCATTAGCGATTTTATTTTTTCCAGGATGGCGTCCACTTTTTGCAGAAGAGCTTTGCGTTTTTGTTCGAATTCAACGTTTACCTCTTCCTCAGCTTTTGCTTCAACTTGCCTTCCTTCGCTTTTGAGCTGAGCTTCATATTCCGCTTTGAGCACATCCAAGCCTTCTTTGCGTGCAGCGGTCTTGTCTGGCTCTGTTGCGCCGAAGGGGACAATGTATGAGACCTCGAACTTGTATTCGTCCATGAGGCGTTTAAAGGCCTTGTAGCGGCTGCTAGCTGGTATGCTACCCACAACTTTTTTCCCGGTTTTATCAAAAGCCTCAAACTCGAACTTTTTAAGGTTTGTGCCTTGCTCGGTTTTTGCGGCAGGGCTTTCCTTAAGCTGTTCTAGAGTTTTTTTAATGTCGAGCACAGAAATACCGAGGGTATTTAGCTGTTTTCTTGCTTCACCCTCTGTTATTGCGCCAATGACGCCGCTTAATTTTTTGCCCGCATTATTTACTGCTGTGTACTGAAACTGAGGCATTGCGTGGAGACTTAAGTTTTTGGTTCTTTATGCTCGCTTCGATTAAACCATAAAACAGTGGGTGTGGTCTATGCGGTCTTGATAAAAATTCCGGATGGAATTGTGTACCAATCATGAACGGATGTCCTTTGATTTCCGCGATTTCAACTAGGTCACCTTCTTCAAACACTCCAGAAACAACCCAGTCGCTGCCTTTGAGTTGCTTGCGAATTTGGTTGTTTATCTCGTAGCGATGGCGGTGGCGTTCTAGAACCATATCTTCACTGTAAAGTTTTTTGGCAAGGCTGCCTTCCTGCAGAACGCATGGATATGCGCCGAGCCTGAGCGTTGCGCCTTTTTCCTTGTTTTTGTGTTGGCCAGGCAGGAAGTGGATTGCGTATTTGCTTGCATCTACATTTCCTTCCTCATCGAATTCCTCAGAAGTGATTTGATCATCCTTGAGGAAATATCTTGCGTATTCAATTGATAGTATTTGCATACCAAGGCAGAGGCCAAGGTATGGCACTTTGTTTTCGCGAGCGTAGCGAGCGGCCATGATCTTACCTTCTGTTCCGCGCAGACCAAAGCCACCTGGAACAACTATTCCATCTACGGATCTCAGTATTTCCCAAGTTTTTTCATCTTTTTCTTCAAGTTTTCCTGAGTCGATCCATTCAACTTCGAGTTCGCGGTCTTGATGGTAGCATCCAATTTTCAGTGATTCAATTACGGAAATATATGCGTCATCTAAACCTGTATATTTCCCAACAAGTGCAATTTTTAGTGTATCGCGCTTTGAAAGAATTTTTGACACTAGAGTTTCCCAATCTTCGAGCATTGGACTTACATTTCCAAGATGCAGCTTTTCTGCAATTAGTTCTGTCAGCTTGTATTCATTGAATCTTAGAGGTACTTCGTAAATTGATTTGCAAGTTATGGAAGGTACAACGTGATCTTCCTCAACATCACAGAACAGGGAAATCTTTTTAATCAGTTCTTTTGGAATGCTTTTATCTGCACGTGGCATGATGATGTCCGGTTGGATACCAATTGAACGTAGCTCGCGTACTGATGCTTGAGTCGGTTTCGTTTTCAGCTCCTTTGATGCTTTGAGATACGGCAATAAGGTCAGGTGAACAAATAATGTGTTCTCTTTGCCAAGCTCGTGACGCATCTGACGGATTGCTTCTAGGAATGGAAGGCCTTCAATATCTCCAACAGTTCCGCCAATCTCAGCCAGGATGATTTTTGCGCCGCTTTGTTTTGCTGCTGCTTTCATTGTGTTTTTAAGTGCGTCTGTAATATGTGGAATAATTTGAATTGTTCCTCCAAGGAAATCGCCTCTGCGTTCTTTTTTCAAAACTTCGGTGTAAATTTTTCCAGTTGAAACTGAAGAAAGTTTACTTAGTGCTTCGTCAATGAATCTTTCGTAATGACCCAAGTCCAGGTCTGTTTCGGCTCCGTCATTCGTGACAAAAACCTCACCATGTTGGAATGGACTCATGGTTCCAGGATCCACATTGAGGTATGGGTCGAGCTTCATTGTAAATACTTTGAAGCCTGCAGCTTTAAGGAGAGCGCCGATGGAGGCAGCTGCGATGCCTTTTCCTAAACTGGAACAAACTCCACCAGTAACAAATATGTATTTTGTGGGCATAGGGAAATGGGAAAATTACCAATACAATACTTAGGAGAGTATAGGCAACTCTTTACGTAAACTCAAGAAATAATATAAAGAGCTATCTTATTTGTCTGTCCTCTCGCCGGCAGGGAGCGCCTGGAGGTCTGCTCATGAGCAGACCTCCAGACTTCCCACTAAATCACATTAGCGGCTCGTGCACAGACAAGTAAGATACCAATATAATTACTCAAGTTTCGCAACTAAGAGATTAATAAGGTTTAGATAATGCTTCTTTGGCGAAAGTAAGACTTGGCCTAGCGGCTCGGAGCGCTAAGACAAAGAAGCATTATCTATGTGGTCGAAGACAGAGTACCACGGGCTTTAGCCGTGGGTGAATGAACCTGGCGGTGGTATTGTTGTCATGTGGAAGTAGTAAAAACTAGTCATGGGATGTATAGGTTGCAGTATCATTGTGTGTG
>Ga0208904_1000159_pt1 | contig 58447 bp, 57 predicted proteins | sample AntAceMetag02UKB_FD_184774 | JGI IMG/M metagenome (GOLD analysis project Ga0208904, IMG submission 184774) | Saline lake microbial communities from Ace Lake, Antarctica - Antarctic Ace Lake Metagenome 02UKB (SPAdes) (version 2) | ecosystem: Environmental > Aquatic > Non-marine Saline and...
TAATACTTGGTGCGATATTTCTTGCACTGCTCAAGATTGTGGGTTGTATAACTTTGATTCTGGTGTTTACTCTTGTTATGGTCAATGTTCTGATAGTAACGATTGTTTTGGAGATTATGTCTGTGATGAGCCAAACCTTATTATGCCTTTTGAATGTTTAGGTTGTGATTATGACACTGGTTTACAAACTACACCTGGTACTGGAGTTGGGGATTGTGAACAGGCTTGTGATGCTGATTCTGATTGTGATGAAAAACCACAGGGGGCTTTGGTTGCTTACCCTTATAATTTAGGTGCTGGTTGTAATCAAACTTGTGATTTTATTGATTGTACTAATAATTTTGGATTTGATAATACTAATTTTGTCTGTTTTGAATTTCCTTGTACTAATAATAATCAATGTGAACAAGGTTATCTATGTGAGGTTTTTACTGGAAATTGTATTTAAGTGTGTCATAACTTTTTTTTACTTTATTCTCTATAACCTTAATTCTAAAATCAAAACATATTTAAATACTTATACTAGATTTATGTGTATCTTTGTTTATAATTGGCATTTATAAATAAGGGGGTGTGTTTGAGTAATTAAATTCATTTTTTACTAAATTGATTACTAGTTTGATTAATAATCAATTTAATCAATTATAATTATATTAAAGGGGGCGCAGAATGACTTCATCAAAACAAATATTACTAACAATTCTCATATTTTTCATAATAATTTCTTCGTCTGGGTTTGTTGTTGCATGTGCCAGTAATTCAACCCAGTTTGGTACTGAATACTTTTGTTGTCTAGATTTATGTGTTGAGCCATATTATCCGGGTGTATGTGAATTAGTTGTTGCATGTCAAGAGCAAACTCCTACTTTTGTTAGTGAAGCTTATGCAGATGCTAATACTCTTGAAATTAAAGATGATTGTGGTGTTTGTGTTGAATCTATTAATCCAACAACTCAAACTTGTAATACTCACGATTTAAATTATTATTCTTGTGGTGCTGATGATTGCCAAGACCCAGATGGTCAAACTCCTGCACCTGTGGATGGTTGTACTTTTGATGAAATATATGTTTTTGAAAACTATTATTATTGTTTAGTTAATGAATCAGCAACTCAAAGTGTGAATCAAATTTCAAACTGTGATGAATCAACTCCTCCTGCAGATGAGTTTAATATTTATGGAACTCTTGAAATTGATGCAGGTAGTAGTTATTTTTTACCTTTAGAAACTTTTGTAATTGATTTTACTGGTGATTATTCTGATTATTTAATTGATTCAGTTGGAAGTTTTGATATTATTGGAGTTGCTTCTGGTAATTATCTTTTAAGTTTTACAAATGCAGAAATAAGTGAGGATGAATGTATTAGTTGTAACTCACCACCTCAAAGTGTTTCTGTTGTTGATGATAATGTATATATTACTGATAATATAATTGCAACTTGCATAATTGTAGATCCAAATGTATGTTCTGGTTATACCCCCCCTCCCCCACCTGATGAATGTACTGTAGAAGGAGAGTGTAATCCTGCAACAAACTCTATCTGTGAGAATGATTCTTGGGTAGGATATGATCTTTCTCTTCCATCTAATTTTAGTTATTATTGTGATGAAGATAGATGTGAAGCTTATGATCCTGAATGTACTGATTTAACTTGTCAGACAAGCATTATTTGTGATGGTGTCTGTCCTCCAAATTGTTGGAGTCCTACTGAAGATCCTGATTGTGGTATTGGTGGTTGTAATTTTACTAATACTTATCATCGATGGTGTAACCAAACTTTAGGTGATTGGATGGAATATGATAATCCTCTTTCCCCAGACTTTTATTGTGATGTATGTTCTCAAGATTGGTTGGTTTGTGGAGGAGGTGACTGTGGTGATGGTGTTGTAGAACCTACTTATGGAGAGCAATGTGATTATGGTAATGGTAGTGGAGGATGGCATACTATTTATGGAACAGGTACTCAGCTATGTGTAATTGAAGAGTGTTCACCTCCTGCAGATCTGACAGGTTGCACTTGTGACATTATCCAGGGTATATGCGGTGATGGAACTTTGAATCCAGGAGAACAGTGTGGTGAAGAAGGTCAAGAATGTGGTCTTGGTTATGAGTGTGATTATGATACTTGCACATGTAACTTAATTGATCCTGAATGTGGATCTACTGCAGAATCAGCAATAGATTCAATTAGTGTTTCAGTTGTTCCTTGCACTCATGAACTTAATATTAGAGTTAATTTAGTGGCTTCTTGTGGTGATGATATTGATGAAATTAAATTATTTGATTGCACTGGGCCTTGTTCAGAAATAGGAATAGGAAATGTTGTTTCTACTGGAGGTGAGGAATTACCTTATGCAAATTTTACTTTTACTGTAAATCAATATAATCATGTTTATAATTTCTCAGCTGCAGTTCATTTTAGTGATGGCTGGACTGAGATTTCTACAGAAGATGCAAAAACACATCGCTCAGGAGATGAAGATTGTGTAGATTGGGGAGCAAATCCTCCTTCTTGTCTAGATGGGTGGTGTGATAATAACAATGCTACTCAGTGTAATAGCACTAATCATTTAATTATTGGGGAATGTCAATTACCTAACACTTGTCATATAAATGCAGGAATTGCAGAGTGTACAACAACACCCCTTATTGATGAATGTGATTCTTGTATGGGTATAACTGGAATGTTTTACACTCCTGATTATGAAACACCTGAGAACAATGATTGTGGTAATCTTTTCAATCCACCTGAAAATGTGCCAAGTGATTGTTATTTTGATGTTAGATATTCAAATGTTAACAAAGCTTATTCTTGTTTATATACTAGTTCTTGTTATGATTATCATTCAAACTTTGCCTGTGATGACGACCCTTGTAAAATAGGAATTGGTGATGCATGTCAATGGGTTCCTTATAACATACAAACAGGGCAAGGGGTTTGTAGACCAGCTACGCCAGAACTTGAAGATTGTTCACAAGCATTGAGTTTTAATTCTAATAATGTGTTTCTTTATACTGAGATTTTCGCTGGTTTAAATTTCTCTGCACTATCTAGTAGAGTATGTAATTTATATGGTAGTTGTTATTATAAGCAAGGATTTAATTCAAATAATCCTGCAGTTTGTAAAAGTTCTAATGAAGTTATTTGTAATGACTTTCCTAATCAGCAGGAATGTACTGGGGGAACTAATTTTAGTTTAGATACAATTAATAATCTTGAAGTTATAAATTATTCAAGTAATATCATAAGTGCAAAAGCAAAATGTAAATGGGATAATACTGAAGATAAATGTATTAGAGATACTAATGATGATGGCTATGAAGATAATTCTAACCATGAATTGTTTGCTTTTATGAGCCCACCGTATAAAAAAGTATCACATAATGATATAACTGCACAGAGAGATTTTATTTCTCCTAATACTACCATTGATATTGACTATCTTCCAGACAATAATTTGTTTGGTATGAGTGTTGAGATTCCTTTTAATATTGACGATACTTATCCTATTATAAATGTTTCAACTTTCTATTGTGTAGATTATTTAGATACAAGTACAAGCCCTCCTAATTATCGATCTACTAATCAATATCAACCAGAATTTATTCCTAGTAATAGTGAGTGCAATTTTACAGATGGAAATTGGGGCCCTGCTCAAGACTTATCCCTATCAAAAACTCTTTATCTTGATGGAAATTATACTATGTACTTTTTCTCAATGGATGATGCACTAAATATTGAGAGATTACAGGCAATAGACTTTAGGGTTAATACTCAAATTCCAGTAGTTGAAATGAATTATTCTTATGTTACTTATCCTGCTATTAATTACCGAAGCACACTTAGTATTGATTTTAGAGTTGTAAGTTCATATAGTCACCCACTAACAGATTGCATTGCTTATTTATATGAATATGACCCTACCAATCCTATTAATATTATTGAAGGTCCTCCTGTAACAATAACAAATACTTCAGGTGTTTGGGATAACTTTAGTGTTACTTATACTGGTCTTTCAGATAATACATATTTTTTTAATATAACTTGCACAGACACAATATTATTAGGTAATACAATGAGTAATGTTTCTGAAATTCTTATTGATGGCGACACAAGAATTTATGATGTTGAACCTCACTATGAAGTTTTCAAAACAGAGTCTATGGATTATTCTTTGAAAACACATAATAATGCTACTTGTTATTATATGTGGCGTCAAAATGATATAACTATTCAAAACACTTTTTCTGAGATTTATGATTGTGTTACATCTTCTAATTCTCCTAATAGACAGTTTGGTGATATTTCTTGTGGTATATTTGATAGAACGTTCTCTGCTGGTATATACACACATGAGAAAAACGATATTGATTTTTCAGATCCTTTTAATGCTTCAGGTGTTTATGTTTATGATACTGCATGCAACATAAGTAGTTATAATTCTACAACAAAACAATATGATTATAATATTGTGCAAGGCAATGATAATGATAGAATAATATTTTCACAAGATTATAATCCTCCTATTGTTAATCTCTATGTTAAAGATAATGAAAATGGTGCGGGTTATGACAATTATGCTGCAATTGATACTACTCATTATTATAATATACCTCAGATAAATGCTTCATGTATTGATGATCCAACTTTTGATCCAATTTTTGGTGGAGGAACATCATTATTTACTGTCTTTAATCGTGATTTAAGTTTTGGATGTATAGAAGAAGAAGAAGTAAACCAAAATGAGGATTTATTTTATTGTACCCTCCCCTATACTTCAGGCACTTCTTGCCCGCCAGGAAGTAAAATAAATCCTTTTGAAGATGAGCCATTTATTGATCCTGATATTCAATCAGGAACTAATTCAGGAGGACATACTCAAGTTATGTGTACTTATGGTAAGGATAATCATACTTCAAACCCTAATGTTGGTGAAACTTTATGTAGAAACATATCTTATGATGGTGTTGATCCTAATATAACTGACTTTAAAATTGTAAGACAGCATGGTTCTGGTGAACCTATTGATATTATAACTAAAGCTTTTTATTATGTTATTGTTGATGTTGATGAACCATTAAATAATAACTTAAATTTAATATCAATATCTTTTGATGTTCTAGGACAAGGGGTTAGTGATGAATTACCATTTGTTTATAACCCAGAAAATAATACGTTGACTGCAGTACTTAATATGTTTGATTATCCTGACCTTAATGGAATTGAACTTGGAGAAGTAACAATGGATTTTAGTGTAAATTTAGTAGATGCACATAACAGAGAAAATGATATCAGTGGCTATGATTATCTTTCTTATCCTATAGACACAAGTCTCCCCTCTGCACCAATACTTGAACCTTTGTTTGGAAGCTTTCACAAAGATGTAGGCGTGTTCCATGATATAATTGGAAATGCATATCCAGTTGTTTTTCATGAGGAAAATACTGTTAAGGACCACACTGCTTATGCAAATGAATCATTTGATCTTAGTGATGGGTTCTATTCAAATCAAGAAGATATATTTATCACAGGATTTGTTACTGACGAAGATCCAATAAATATTTCTCTTCTAAGTTGTGATCAAACTGAAGACTTACAGTTTTATACAACTGTTCTTGATGAATATGATCAATCTTTACACACTGGTGTTAATGAAATTAGTGATTTATGGGAATTTAGTTTTGGCACCCACAATAGTTCAATTATTGCAGTGCAAGGACAAAACTTAATTCATTTGAATGATCAATTAAGTCCTAATCAGCAAGCGCAAATAATTGGCACATATAAATATGTAAAACTACCTGTTAATTCAAATGATTATTCATCTGACAAAGCATATGGTAAGCAAACAACTTATGGAAATTATTTTAAGTATTATATAGTTACAGGAGTTATTCTTGATGATAGTGTTTCAAGTGATCCTCATCATATTATTAATGTAAGTCCTGCACTAGAAGAAGATTTATTACCTGATTCTCAAATTGAGTTTTATTATTCAAATGATATAGAAAATAGACCTGATGATTATTTTGAATTAAATTTATTAACTTCATATGAATTTGGTTGTGATATTGGTATTGGATCAAATCTTTATACTTTAAGAGCAAGGTCAATAGATGTAAATGGTTTATTAAATGATACAGAAAATATAAATTATCTTATTGATACTGTTGCACCTAAGTTAAGGCATGTTTTCTCAGCACCTGCAGGAACAACTTCTGTTACAACGCCAACCCTAGTTTTCAATATTACAGAGCATTCTTGTGGTTCTGGATTATTTTTAGGAAATGCTGAATTGATATTAACTAATGTTGATACAGGAGACACATTTAATTATGATCTTGGACCGCCACTAATAGGCCCTGCTGAAAAAGCAAATCTTGTGCACTATGCATTTACATATCCAATTTTACCTGCACTATCTGAAGCACAATATGAAGTTAGTTTATTAGTTGAGGATTATGCAGGAAACAAAGTTGTTTTAGAAGATAATGAGTGGATTATTGACATTGATACTTTAGGAACAAATAAACCAATAGTTAATGTTCCTGAATCAAACTCTACTTATAATTCTTGGAATAAGATTTATTTTGTTGATGAAGTTCCAAGTTTAGAATTACTTTCTGTAGATTTTTCAGAAGTATCAGAAGTATCTGTAAGATTAATGCCTGGTAATATTGGTATGGATTGTATATATGAACCAGTTCCTCTTACTGAAGGTAAATTTTTGTGTAGTATTCAAGATGACACTTTAAGTGAGCAGATATATAAAATAAATATTACTGCAATAGGAGAAGAAGGTGGGGAAATTATTGGTCAATGGGATGATATAAAATTAGCTTATGATGCTACTGTTCCAGATGTTATTGATTTAGATATTCCTCTAGCAATAAGACCTAATGATCAGAGAGTTTTTAAGATTTATCTTGGTGAACCAGAAGTTGATATTATTAGCAGAGTTTCTTACTTAAATGATAGTTATGAATTAGAAGATATGTCTTCTGATCTAGCAAGAGAAACATTTGCAGCATATCTTGACTCAACTTATTTTGGTTGGGTAGAAAGTTTAGATCCATATAACTTTAGTGTGACTATTTTTGATAGAGCAATGAATTCAATTACATTTAATAAAAGTATATATGTAGATAACACTTCTCCTGAAATTAATATAACAAGATTTGAATCAGGTGGAATTTCATTTCCTACAGGAGGGAACCCTTTAAATAATTTTAGTAATATAACAACAAGAAACACAACTATTTTTATTAATGGAACCGTAACTGATTCACTTATCAGAGATATATGTTTAAATATAACTATTGATGGAACAACTACTAATTTAGATGAACCTTGTCAAGAGGTTTGTGTGCCACCTGATGTGCCCCCTGGATGTATTGAAAGTGGAACTGGAAACTTCCAATTTAGTTTTATACTATCATTTAATAATCTTGGTGAGGGTATGTGGTGGAATTTGATTTCACTTATTGCAACTGATGAAGCATTTAATCAAGAAGTTGAAACTTTAGCTGCACTGATGGATTGGTTACCTCCAGAATTTGTGAATATTGGTGGTTTTAATTAGATAGAATTTAGAGTAGTTACAAGATGAAGTTTAAATTAAAAAAAAGAGGTTTTAATATTTGTAAAAATTCATATTTTCTAAAGTTAAGTATTTTAGTTTTGTTAATTTTAATTCTAAGCTTTAGTGTATTAGCACAAGATTATGAAACTAATCAGTCAGCACCAATAATAAATATAACTTTTAATGAACAAATAAATATTGATTCAGTAACTGCAGAAGTAACTTGTGCATTAAATAGTGGTATATGTTTTGATACTCATCAATCAGGAATTGTAGCTCAAACCCCTAATGATATACTAGTTAGTATTGAAAATAATGGGTTAAATGTTATTTATTTTATTGGTTTTATTCCTAATGATGAATATAACTTTACAACAACTGTTGAAGATTTAGTTGGTAATTCCCAATCATATAATTTTACTTTTCTTGTTGATGCAACGCTAATGGATATTTCAATCTATAAACCAACAAATGCTTGGTCAAATCAAACTCCTTTCACAACAATTATTGTCCCAGCAAACATTGATTCTGATTGTTGGTATTCTCCTGGGCATGAATATAGGCCTTTAAGTCCATCATCAAACTATGCATATAGCTTTGATTTTAACAATACTGCTTCTCAACAAAGACATTTTTATTTATACAATGTAAGTCAAATACATAGTGATTATAATGAAGGAGATAGTTTTCCTTTTTATGTTGCATGTAATGCAAATGATGAAGAATATGGTTGGGCAGATTTAAGAGTTTATTGGGATACAACCGCACCAGTTTATATTCATGAATTTTATCCAAGTCCTCTAACTGATATTGGTAGCCCCTATGTTGATATAATTGTTAATTCACTTACTTCTCCTGGTGGAGAAAATGCAGATGATATTGGATGTGAAATTGCTGTATTAATTGATAATGGTACTATTGTGCCTAATCCAGAATATGAGACTTTTGATAGTGTTGGAAATATTAATAGTATTGATAATTATTCTCAGATAAATACACATCAGCTTGATTTCACACACATACCTATAAGTAATCTTAATTCACATGAATATCAATATGAAGTTCGTTGTAGAAATAAGGCAGGGATATATGGTGATTTAATAATAGAAGATTTGGTTGTTCAGTTTTCTCCAGAATTTACTATAACTCAAATTAAACCTCCTACTTATGTTAATCTTGATGTAGTCCCTGTTGAAGTAGAAACAAGTGTTTTAACAGACTGGTGTAATATTTCAAGAGATAATCTTAATGTCTTAATGACAAAAGAACCAGATAATAGAACTCATCTTTATTCTCTCTCAAGTCTTTCAGAAGGAGAATATGATTATGATATTAACTGTAAATCAACATTTGGATCTAATAGTCAATCACAAGTTTCATTTACTGTAGATAGAACTCCCCCATACAATATAACAGTTGATACTAATGATTATACATGTTCTTTATCAAAAATACAATTTGAAATGAATGCAGATGATGATATTTCTGGAGTTGATTATTTTAATTATACAATAATAAGAAATAGTGATTCAACTGTTTTAGTTTCTAAAATAACCAGTAATAACAATGTTGAATATAGTCATACTCTTATAGAAAATGAATCTTATACAATTTCAGTTATAGCATTTGATAGAGCTGAAAACTCACGCTCAATGAGCCCATCGAAAACAATTGTTGCAACAAGATCAGATATTGTTGAATGTGATTTAACTGCCCCAACAATTACGTTTACTGACGTGAAAGAGCCAGGCATAACTGTTGTCAATATAAGTTGTTCAGATTCAAAATCTGGTTGTAAAGATAGTTTTGATTACAGTTTGTTAACAAATCTTAGTGATGACTGCACTTACTCAACTGCAGGAAGTTGGTCTACAACAACACAATTCTCTATATGGGAGAGTAATAAGTTCTGTGTAAGAGCTATGGATAATAATAATAATGAAAAAGAAGCAAGTGAAATAATAACTGTTAATTATAATGTTTCAACTCATTGTTCTAATGGAATAATTGATTTTGATGAGACTGGTGTTGATTGTGGTGGAACAGAATGTTTCTCATGTGATGCAGGTGCAGCATGTTTAATAGATGGGGATTGTAGAGATAGATGGTGTAATAATGGTATTTGTGATATTCCTGAATGTGACGATGGATTGATAAATGGTTTTGAGACTGGTGTTGATTGTGGTGGAGATTGTGTTGGTTGTGAAATTAATGCTTCTTGTTTAATAGATGAGGATTGTTTAAGTCTATGGTGTGATGAAGGTTATTGTCATGAATCATCTTGTGATGATTACATAAGTAATGGTCTTGAGACTGATGTTGATTGCGGTGGAATAGATTGTATGCCTTGTGATATTGGTCAAAGTTGTTTTGAAGATTCTGATTGTGTTTCTGAATACTGTGATTATGGGACTTGTCAACCAAAGGAGCCTCTTTACCCTATTGATCCAATAGGAGAAGAAGGTATGTTTTCTACAATCTTTTTGATTTTAGGAATATTACTTGTGCTTCTGGGTGTAGGTTATATTTTATATGAACATTATTACATTAAACCTGGACAGAAAACAATTCCTGCGAGTTATCATAAGAGCCCGACTAAGAGAAAACTTTCATCTCAAGAAATAATGAGACTTCGTAGAAAAAGGGATATGATGAAAGAAAAATTCAAAAAGAGATCCAGTTCTACAAAAGATAGGTTTTCAACAAAATTATCTGTATTTGACGAGAATACTGATGAGATTAAATCTGCTAAAGAAAAAGAAGAATTTAAAGAAGCTAAGGGAATAATGGCTAAACTTGGTAAATTGGCAGGCATAGAAAAAGATTCTTCATCAAAACAGCAATCCAAACTAGACAAAGGGTTAAAAGGAGAATATGTTCATCTTGATGATCTTAAGAAAAATGTTGCTGAAGAACTTAAAGATGATCCTAATTTTAATGAAAAAGTTGCAGGTGATGTATTTGCTGCACTTGAGAAAATGCAAGCTAAAGTTGAGAAAAAAACTAAATCAAAAAAAGATGATAAAGATTCTCAAACTTCTAATACAACTTATGTTACAGAGGAGGATTTTAAGAAGTTAGATGAAGCCATGGTAAAGACTAAAGGAAAGACCACCACTATTGACTCTAAAAAAGAAGAACCAACCAAACCAAACCAAACTAACGAGGAGGTTTTTTCTGCTCTTAATGATATTGCTTCTAAATCTAAAAAGAAACAGAAAACTAAATCTTCTACTTCTGATATAAGGGAGGCATTTAGTTCAGATGAACTAGTGGAATTATTCAAAAAACAAGAGTTAAACACAGATGTCTTTAAAGTTATACTATCTGAACTTCTAAAATCAAATAAATTAACAAAAACAGATGTTTCTGGAATTGTTTTCAAACTCTTAGAGCAAGAGCTTATTGAGAAGGATATTGCACACAAAATTTTAAAAGACCTAAAGTTAATAAATGAATAAAATGAATCATAAAGCTGCAATAAAACAAGTATTCACATTTCTGATGGTTGCAATATTAATAGGTTTAGTTTTTTTATTTGGGATTAAAGCAATTTCAGGAATTATGAAAGACACTTGTGATGCAGATGAAGCTTTATTTTCAAAACAGATTAATGAATTTGTAAATAAGTATAATACTTATGGTTCAGATAGAGAAGAAAAAATGGTTCTTCCATGTGAGCACTCTTTTGTATGCTTTGTCGATAAGGATATTATTGGCACATCAATCTCTATTGCTGCGAATCCCGGTATAGTAAGTAACCCAATGATTAATCAGAGCATTCTTGGTAATGTAAGTTATAATATTTTTCTAATAAAAGATAATGTTGCAACTCCGGTTGGTTATTCAGATAAATTAATTGTTGGCGGTGGTTACAATTATCTCTGTATGCAACCCACAGGAAATAAAGTAGCAATACGATTTATTGGTAAAGGAAGGACAACTGAAATAAATTTGCCTCAAGTAGCTGGGGGGGTTTAATTGTTTTCTCAGAAAAGAGCATTTACAATACAATTTAGTTGGATATTTATTTTAATAGTTGGGTTTATGGTTATGCTCTTTGTTATATCTTCTATATCTAAACAAAAAGAGGTTTCTGATTCAGATGTTAGTGTTGAAGTCTTACAAAATGTTGATTCTATCATAAGTACATCTTGGCAGAGCGTTAACACTTTCAAAGTTATTAGTACTCCTAAAATAACTATTGAGTATATATGTGAAGATAATTATTCTGCTTACTCTGTAAATTCTAAGTTAAAAAAAATAGACGATTTAGTTATTTTCTCTCCTAAAAAGATTGTTGGAAAAAAGATTTTCACTTGGTCAAAAGAGTACAAGATGCCAATGAAAATAGTAAACGTCCTTTATCTGACTAATGAAAAACATAAATATATTTTTGTTAATTCATCTGAAAGCAATGTTATTAACTTCTTATATAATAAATTCCCAGATAATATGACAACCGAAAGAGTCGGTGAATCTTTCGAATTAGAGGATGGAAACTTCGATACTTATACAATAATATCTTCTGAAGATGATCGTTCTGGATGGACTATTCCCCATTCTATTAGAAAGAAAACAAAGGCCGTTGTTATTGAGACATCTTCAGGCAATTATAATTATGGTAATGTTAGTTTTTATTCTTTTGATGGTACAGGACACTTGGTTTTAACAGATAAAAACTTTTACCTTGATGAATCAACACTCTTTGGTGCAATATTTAGTAGTGATAATTCAGATTATTCTTGCACAATAGATAAGCTAATGAGAAAATCAAAAAACATATACCAAATCTACCACAATGTTGCTGAAAAAGAGAAAAATGCTTCTTCAAAGTCAATATGTATTTCCTCTTATTATCCTATGGCAATAGGTGCATTGTCTCATCTTAATATTTCGATTGATTCGAATGATTATGAAGAAGTTATTATGTTTGGTTATAGTTTAGATAGTTCAAATAAAAATCTTAGAAAGTATGGTTGTCCTTTGATTTATTAAAATAAAAATGAATAAATACAAAAAGTTTAACAGAAGAGCACAATTGCAAATGACTGAGAACATTGCAATAATTATGATAATTGTATTTATATTAATATTTGGTTTTATATTTTACAGTAAAGTTAGAACTGTTTCTATCCAGGGTAAATTAAAAGAATATTCTGAACTTGATTTAGTAAAAGCTTCACAAATTGTTTCTGCTCTGCCTGAACTAAGTTGCTCATCAGAATCTTTAACAGAAGTTGGTTGTATAAATAAGTTAAAATTAGAAGCTTTTATCGAGTTAGATTTACAACAAGAATACTATGAATATTATAGAGGATTATTCGGTAAATCTAAAGTAACTATTAACTCAACTTTCCCTAATAATTCAACAAATGTTGGGTTGTATGACAATCCTTTTGAAGGAATAAATAATAAAGATTCAATATTTATTCCTATAAACATTTTTGATCCAATAAATGATATTTTCAATTTTGGTTATGTGCAAATAACTAAATATACTCAACCAACAAGTTAAAATGAAAAACAGAAAACAACAATCAAAGTTTGGTCAAGTAGAAATAATGGGTCTATTGATAATTGTAATCTTAGTTGTTGTTGTAATATTCCTAGTTGTTAGTTTTAGTGCAAAGACTCCCCCAAGAACAATTCACACAACTTATATGAATGACCAGATGTCTACTTCATTCATTCTGGCTCTACTTGATACAAGTACTGAGTGCGGTAACTCAGTTAGTTTAAGTGAAGTTATTGCTGATTGTGCTGCATTCAACAGAATTGATTGTCCTGGAGGAAGTTCCTGTGATTACTTAAATGATTCTTTATCAGAAATATTTAATTCAACTCTTGTTAATTGGGGTGTTGGTTTTCAATTTAAGATTAATCATCTATCTTTTAATAAACCTGAATATGGAAACTTTACTTTTTCTCAGGGTTGTGGTTACGGTTCAATGGTGCAGAGAGAAACTTTCCAGATAATACCCCTATACCCAAGACCAGATGATATTAAGGTCAGAATAAAGATCTGTGGAAATTAAGACTTAATTTTCATTCTAGCCTTAATGCAAGATTACCTTGACATAACCTAATCAATTACACTTTTCCCAAATATTATATTGGTGCTTCTTAAAATACTCTGGAATATTTATAATATAAATAATCATAATTACAAACCAGAATGGTGCCATAAATAATAATGGAATTAAATGCCATAGGGTAAACTTCTTTTCATACTTAACTATTGCAACAAGATAGAGTGGGTAACTTATTAGTGTTACAATTATACTTATTGCAACTAGAAAACTTAATTCTATATTGCCGTTTATTATGTTTGTAACCCATCTTATTACTCCTGCAATAGAAAACCATTCAAGAAAATATTTTAACACCTCTCCACTAAAAATTATGCCCTTAGAAGAGAAATAAAGTATGTACCCCTGAGTTATATTGTAGATTGTAACAATACCCATAATTACTCCCTGGATATATGTAAATAACATTAATGGTAGTGAATATATGTCTATAATAGTCTTACCAATTTGCATGTGTTTCTTGAAAATATTAAGCCAACCTTTTGCAAATCTTGTTCTCTGTTTTCCAAACCCTTTAACTGTATAGGGCATGTTTGTTTCTGTTACACTTTTCTCGCTGAATGCGATTTTGTAGCCTTTTCTTATTAGTCTAATGGTTACATCCACGTCTTCTGAAAACCCTTTTGTGCTAAAGCCATTTATCTTTTCCAGGGCCTTTCTTTTATACATACTAAGTGGTCCGGGTGTAACAATGTTCGCATGTATCTTACTGAAAAGCATTCTAATAAGCGAATTATATAGTTGTTCAATATGAACCCATAGGCTTATGAACTTCTTTTTATTTTTTAATTTAATAACTCCACATGCACCTGCATACTCTTTTGGTGACAAAACCTTTGCAAGCTCTATTAGAGCATCTTTCGCGATTATACTATCTGCATCTACAATTGCAACTAGCTCGCTCTGCGTATATTTTAGTGCAGTATTTATTGCATTAGACTTGCCGTTGTGTTTTAGTTTAATTAATTTAACTGCACACTTACCTGGGTTTTCTTTAATGGATTTCTTTATTTCTAAGATTGTTTTATCTCTGCTTCCATCATCTACAACAATTATGTTTTTCTGGCCATTAAAATCTGCATTTATGGCTGCGCTCAGGCAATCTTTAATATATGGTTCTTCATTGTATGCAGGTATTATTATTGTAAGAGATTTACCTATTTTTCCAAACTTTTTCTTCTTAGGTTTAATAAAAATAAGAACATAGTAAGATAAAACTACAAGAAAAAAGATTATTGTTATTATATTTGCAAGTATTGCTAAAATACTCATTTTATACAAAGTCCGAATTTTTTATTTTAGGTGTACAGAACCAAGATAGTTTTTGGTTAAACAATGCTTTGAATGCAGCATATGCAATCGCAAAAACAAGGACTATACTAACAGTAAAACATCCTCTTATAAGATACCAGTATTCTTTTAGCATATGTCTCTTATACATCATAAATCCCCCCATTAAAAGGAATCCAAATGTGTAGAAGAATCTCAAGAAGAATGTTGCAACATCTGACATGTTGAATAAAGTTGGTTCTCCAATAAACCACCCTACAAATCCAAATAGGGTCATGGCTATTACTATTGGTGCAATTAAGTGAACCATTGTTTGGAATATTATCATTGCCTGTTGTTTCCAGTTAAGTTTACCAGAAAATAATATGTCTTGGTAATTATCTAAGAAGACTCTCATTCCGCCGTATGTCCATCTCATTTGTTGTTTAATGTAAGATTCCCATGTGTCTGGAACTTCACTAGGTTGATCTAGGCCTTTAACATAAACGTTTTTATAGCCCTTCATTAGAATTCTAACACTAAGTTCAGAGTCTTCGGTTATACTATTAGGATTCCATCCACCTACTTCTTCAATACATTTTTTTCTAATAGCTCCTCCTGTTCCACAAAAGAAGACCGTATTTATTTTATTACTAATAGGCATAATAATTGTATGAAAGATTGTTAAGGAATATGCTGCAAATCTTGTGATTATATTTGTATCTTTATTTGAAAACCCTTGTCCGCCTTGAACAATTGCAATTTTTGGATCTGCAAATGGAGGAATAACCTTTTTTAGGAAATGTGCTTCTGGTTCCCAGTCTGAGTCAAAGATACAAATTATTTCTCCTTTTGTTTGGTTCATTGCATCTTTGCAAGCACCTGGCTTATACCCTTGTCTATTTGTTCTGTGTATATATTTAACAAAACCTGGATTGTCGTCTGCATATTTTTTTAGTAGTGTTTGTGTATCTGGGTTTGTACTATCATCAAGAATCATTACTTCAAATCTATCTTTTGGATAGTCTAGTTTCATGCAGCATTCAACACATCTTGCTGCAATAGGATCATTAAATGAAGGAACTTGAACACTTACAAAAGGCCACTCTTTGAATTTATATGTTTTAGAATCAACAAAGTTCTTCTTTTTGTCAACAAATATGTTTATTATTGACATAGTAAGAAATACCAATGATAAGAAAATCATTGGGATAAGTGCAATGTTATATATGAACATTGTAATTGTTTGAGCAGTAGCCATTCTTTTTAATCACCTATTATTAATTGTTTTTGTCTTATCGCTCTTCTTAGTTTAGCAATGCTTGGGCTTCCAATTAAGACATCATAGTTTCCATCTGCGACACCTATATATATTACAGGATTGATTCCCTGTATTTTAAACTTTTGTGTTTCTGAGATGTCTTCTTTTAGTTCTTCAAAAACTTCTTGTTCCATGCAATCTAGAATTAACTGTCCATCCATGCTATTAAGATTAAGATTTTCCTGTACTTTCATTGAAAATGAATTAAAATAGTAATCCCAATATTGGTCTGGATAAAATTTGTTTACACATAATAGTGCTTGTGCAAACTTATATGGATCATTTTGTTGTTTGTAATCAACTATATCAATATTATTCTTATGATAAAACTTTATTTTTCCTGTATCTATATATTCTTCTTTGATTATAGGAAATGTTTCTGTAATGAATTCTCTAGATTTTGTTCCTGTATTGTCTGCAAAAACAATCATTGTTATTTGTGCTGTATTGTTACCAAAAAATGGTCTGTTGTCTAAAAAAGGATCAGGAGAAGTATAGAATTCATATAGATAACTAAGATTATTGTTTTCTATATTAGTATCAATTATAGGATACTTATTTGTCTCAACATTTATGCCCCTATAAAAACTAAATACCAATAACAGAACAAGCACAATTAAGATTACTGTGGTTTTTACGTGTAGTTTCTTATTATTTTTTTTCTCAGTCATCTTTTTATTCTCTTTGAAGAATAGTATTCTTTATGTTTTTCCTCTTATATTGATTATAAGATTTAATTCCTTTAACAAATAAGAATATACACCATATTAATAATGCAGCCATTGGCAATGGTAACCAGCCAAATAATAAGAATGGCATTATTGAATAGAACATTAATCTAAACAAATCCAAATATTTCATCTTTGGTGTTAGAAGCTTCAGGATTAAACTTAGGAAGAAAAAGCCAAATGTCCCTGCAAAAATGTAAAAGAATGCCATTCCGGTTGCAGTTCCAAAAGAATAATTTATCATTCGCCACAAATCTACATTTGCAATATTAAATAAGGTGTAGTATGCAGATCTTATAACATCAATTAGTAGGATTACTATTCCAGTTAATATACTTAGTTTAATTAATAGTCTAAGATAGATATCTAGAACAATTTCAAATTGTTTTTTCCACAAGCCTTCAAAGGCTTTATCAGGGTTATATAATACTTCTAAACCTGCCTTCAGATCGCTTATTGTGTGCGTTTTCTTTTTGATTTTGATTACCTCACTGAAAAGCTAATTTCCCATATGTAGGGGTTGATATAAGTCGCGATTATTTTATAAAGATTGTGGTATATTAAAGCCAAAATATACTGTTTTAAGGGAACTGAGTAGAATCACAATTCTTGCGCATTGTCGGGGTTGGGCCTAGGGGAAATTAGAAATTTCCTGTATAGTGAGAATTTTTGATTCTCAATATGCCAAACTCTGTTTGTGCATGCTCACGCACTGCGGGCAGACCGCACTTTCAAGTTGCATATCAATTCAGTGAGAGAGACAGTATTGCAACCAGTTGTGGTATGCTTAATCTAGCTTTAGAATAAGTTTAAGGTCTTCTGAGCTGAGAATCCTATCTTGTATTAGTCTACTATCTACAACTGTTGCAGGATAAGAATCTATTTCATAGTATTGTTTTAGCAAGAAAACTGTGTCTTCTTTGAAATCTGCATCAATAGGGAAAAGTATTACGGTTTTGTTTTCTTCAGCCATTTCTTGGTTAAATCTGTCAAACTCTTTTCCTTGTATTAAGCAATCATCACATTCTGCAGTGTAGAAATATAATAGTGGTATAAAATTATGGTTATTACATTCTTCATAATTCTTTGTTGACATAAGCCAGAATCTTAGTGATAATCTAATATATTCTCTTTTCAAGCTAGTGTATTCATCAGTTTGTTTAGTTCTTTTGTCATACTCTTCAAGTCTTGTTGGTAGAACATCCCAGTAGAATTTTAGTTGGGGATAAAGTTGAGTTATATACAAATCTAGAAATTTACATTGATCTTTTGTTTCAAAGTTGTCCATAAATAGTTGTTGTAGTTGAACTCCCTTAAGATCGAGTGCAGAATTATCAATAGTGTTTTTTATTTCTGTTATTTCTGAATTAACAGTTTTTTCTATAAGATTATTTGCAAAGATGCCACTGAAAACTCCTGCTAAATATAGAACAAAAGATATTATGATAATAAATATTATTAAACCTCTTTTAGACACTTTTTTGGTCTTCTTCTTTTTATTAGTCATCATCAATACTTATTTCTTCAATATCATCTAGAGAAGGTATTTCTTCTTTTTGTGCTTCAACTTTTATTTTTTTAGGAGTTTCTTCTTTTGGAGCCTTTGGATCCAATAAATCTTTAGATTTATTGAGAGCTTCAGGAAGTGTTTTTATTTCTTCTTCAGGGTTAGGATTCTTGACAATTTCCATTGCAACAAGTTCAACTCTATCAAAAGCTTCATTTTTGTTTACTCTTCCTATAACTTTTATCATTTCTCCTAACAGAGATGATTTAAATGGTTCAAACATATCTGGCGCCTCTCTAAACTTTAGAATATTTTTGTGGCTTTCTCCAAGTAGTTTTTGTATTTGGTCTCTCCAGAAAACAGTTCTTATGCTTGCAGATCCATCGTCTAGATAACAGTTTAATACATAAGAATATCCTAGCTTGTTTGCCGGAACTTCTCCGTGCTCTGCACAAAGATATTTATCGTTTTCAAATTTTGGTTTTTTATTACACTCAGGACAAGTTTCCCAGAATCTAATATCTGAAACTTGAACAATTGTTGCAAGAACCTCTGCTCTGAAATCATTTGCTCCCAGTTCATTAATCTTTTTTCTTGTTGTTGTCTCTTCATCAACATCAATTGTTATTCCTTCAGGACCAACTATGATTTCAGCATTATCTCCAAGATTTAAGTCAAGAGCGCCAGTATAATTGTTTTTTCTAACATAGGCGTTCTTTATTGTTATTATATCTCCTTGGTTGATTTTTCCAAAGAGCTCATCAACTTTGGTGTTCCAGAGTGTTGCTCTTATTCTTCCTGTTTTATCTATAACAACAAAGCTGGCTAATTTGCCAGGGCCTCTTGCTGAATTAAATTCTTTTATCTCAAATTTTCTCAGGACTTTGACATTTAGTTCAACATTTCTTAGACCTTCAAGAAGATTACCTATTTCCAGAGCTTGCTCTGTTGAAGGTATTAATTGCACACCAAGTTCATTTGCAACAATGTGTGCAGCACCATCTTCACTTACTAAACCTGAAAGCTGGTCTAGTTTATGCTTTATTTTATTATTAATATCATCTAGTGATAGAGAAGTAGATTCTATAATTTTCTTAACTATCTGTTCTTTTGTAAGTACGACCATGTATTTCAAACCCCCTCGAATAATCAAATAAGTAAGTACTATATAAATATTAGTATTTAGTTCTTATTAGAACAATTTAGGGCAATTTCCTCTTTTTAAAAAGATTGTTGTTGGTTGTCTTGTGTTTGCTTTATATGTGCTACTGCCCAAGGTGAGCTGATAGTGTTAACCTCTATAGTGCGTTGTCGGGGTTGCGCCCTACGGGCAGACAGCACAATCAATAAATATCTGGATTTATGATTAAGCTATTAATCATGATCAATAATTCGTAGAATTATTGTATTCAGCGAAAGGCAGTTGCTAAACAATAATATTTATAAATGCCTTAAAATTCACTCCTGATTATGGTAAAGCGAATTGGTGGATCACGAAGAAAAACAAGACATAAGCTTAAGAAGAATGTCAGAACTAGAGGAAAAATTAGTTTAACTAGATTCTTTCAAACTTTTAAGATGGGTGACAAGGTTGTTCTGAATGCAGAACCTGCATATCAGAAAGCAATGTATTTCCCAAGGTTTCATGGACTTGTTGGTTCTGTATCAAAGAAAGTTGGTACTTGTTATGAAGTTAGTATTAAAGATCATGATAAGAATAAAGTAGTTATTGTTCATCCTGTTCATCTTAAAAAATTAAAGGTTTAAATAAAGAAAATGGAACCAGAAATCATTGAGTCAAATCCTATTTCTCTAGCAGAAGTAAAAAAAGAATTAAAAAAGATTAAGAAGAGAGATGACGAACTTACTTTTAGAGGTAACAAGATAGAGGAACATATTAATGCTCTTCATGTAATTTCTGAAAAAGATGCATTAGAGATTTATGGAAAAATCGATAAGTTGAAAATTTTGAGAATGAAGCCAAAGCACATTATTAAATTTGTAGATGTAATGCCTTCTTCAGAAGCAGAAGTAAAATATGTTGCAGGTTCATTATCCCTAACAGTTTCCAAAGAGAATATCACAAAAATATTCAAGATAATAGATAAATACATTCCTAAGAAGAAGAAATAGAGTTATTGTTATTTTTCTAAATTAAGTTAGTTTATTAGATACTTATTTAAATCTAGTGTTAATTCTAATACTTATGAATAAATATGAGTTTATTTCTGAGGATGATGCAAAAATAACCTTAAGTTTTTCTACTAATTTTGATGTTTTTTTATCTAAGTATAAAGAAGGTGTTATAGCTGAACATGTTTTTTTCTTTAATTGTCGCGTTGGATCTGCTTTACCAGCAATATTAAGATATTGTTTTGAAAATGATATAGATTTAAAGGAAAGAATTTTTTTAAAAGAATTGCCCTCTCAAGATATGTCTAATTTTAATGAATTTGAAATAAAATATGCTTTAAATTTACCTTCTAAATATCCTTGTTTTGGTGTAAGGTCTATTGATGAAAATTTATCTATTAGTTCAGTATCTGGTTATAATACAAAGGTTTCATTAAAAAGAGGAGATATTGCAGAGCTAGTTGAAGGATTTCTTAGGATTTTAAAGGATAGTCCTGTAAATGGAGCATATATTGAGTGTGCACAGATAATTCAATACTATCATGCTTGTTTACAAGAAGGCACCTTAAAGTAATAATTAATTTTCTTAAACTTTATAAATACTAATTGTAAATATATTCTATAAAGAGGTGTTTAAGTGATTAATGTAGCAATTAATGGTTTTGGTAGAATAGGCAGAGAAGTCTTCAAAGTATTACACAAAAAGTTCAGAGATGAAATAACTGTTGTTGCAGTTAATGACTTAACTGAAACCAAAGTTCTAGCTCATCTATTAAAGTATGATTCTGTTCATGGAAAGTTCGATGCAAATGTTAAGTTTGATAAGCATTTCCTAATTGTTGATAATCACAAAATTCATGTTCTTGATGCAAAAGACCCAGAACTTCTTCCATGGAAACATCTACAGATAGATGTTGTTATAGAGAGTTCTGGAAGATTCAGAACAAAGGAAGATGCAGGAAAACATCTGAAAGCAGGTGCTAAGAAAGTTATTATTTCTGCCCCTGCAAAGAGTGATGGCGTTAGAACTATTGTTCTTGGTGTTAATGAACACACTTACAATCCAAAAGAAGATCACATAATTAGTAATGCTTCTTGCACAACAAACTGTCTTGCACCTATTGTAAAAGTTTTACATGATAATTTCGGAATTGTTGAAGGTTTTATGACAACAGTTCATAGTTATACTGCAGACCAAAGATTAGTTGATGGTCCACAAAAAGATTTGAGAAGAGAGAGGAGTGCGGCTCTTAACATAATTCCAACATCTACAGGTGCAGCGATTGCAGTTGGAAAAGTTATTCCTGAATTAAATGGTAAACTTGATGGTTTAGCAATTAGAGTTCCAACACCTGATGGTTCCTTAGTCGATTTTACTTGTCTTCTAAATAAGAGTGCTAGTGTCGAGCAAATAAATAATTTATTCAAGAATGTTTCTCTACATCATCTTAAAGGAATAATGCAATACTCAGAAGAAGAACTTGTTTCAACAGACATTATTGGTAATACTTATTCTTGCATATTTGATTCTAAACTTACACACATCAAAAATAATCTGGTTAAGGTTTTTGGTTGGTATGACAACGAAGTTGGATACTCCTATCGGGTTGCAGACTTGATAATGTTCATTGCAGGTAGGGAGTAGTTCTTTCTATAATCTTCTCAAACTTATCTAAAACTTCTTTTTTATTTAAGTTTGATGTTTCAATTATATCTACATTAAGAGCTTTTGCTTGGTTTCTAAGAAACTTCAACCAATTTTTCATATTTTCATTAACTAAGTGAGGTTGATTTCTATCAATAGTTAATCTTTTTGCCATTGCTTCTTTGTTACAATCTATAAGAATTATTTTATAATTTGAGAAATTGTACTTTGAGAAACCTTGTTTTATGAATTCTAAATTTACTTGCCCTTCAAAAATTATTCTTTCTTTATTAAATTCATTTAATAGTTTGTCAATCCAGATGAATGTTGTTTCTTTTTGCCAGTTTTCTATAGTTCCAAATTCTTTAACCATTTCTTCAGTTGAAGGAATACCTATTGAATCAAAGTGTAAAAATAGCCAAGTTTTGTTAGAATATTTCTTTTTAAGTTCATTAACTAATGTTGTTTTACCTGTGCCTGAAGCACCTGTAATGAAAAAGATTGTTTTAGTCATTTTATTATTACTTATTTTTATATAATATATAAACTTATTTGTGGTTTTTTTTCTAAACATTTAAAAATGATTAAAATTATCTAGTTAGTATCTGGGGGTTTTCCAGAAAAGTTTAGCAAGGAGTAAAAAACAAAATGAAAGGAACAGTTAAATGGTATAACTTTAAAAAAGGATACGGCTTCATCAGTGGTGAAGACGGAAAAGATTACTTTGTGCATTATACTATGGTGTCAAAGGAATTAATGTTGAAAGATAACGATAGCGTTACGTTTGATGCTGTTGAAACAGACAAAGGAATTCAAGCACAGAATATTGCTTTATCAGGGGATGCGCCTGCAGAAGCACCTGTAACTGAAGCGTCTAATGAAGAGTCTGCTCCAGCAGAAGCACCTGTTCAAGAAGAGCCTAAAGAAGATACTGAAGATTTTTAGTATCTGAATTTATCATATTTTTATTATTTTTTGTTTTTATTTTTTCTATTTTTTAGTATTTTTCTTTGTAGTAACAACTTTAAACTTATTTGAGATATCATTAAGTTGTTTAACATTATTCACAAAAACTGGAAGAACATTACTAAAAACTTTTTCCATAGCTCTAACTTCTGCACCAACATTTAGAATATTCTTATCGTATTCTCCTATCTTTCCGATTATTGCTTTGTGCAGTTCATCAAATTGATCTTTCATATCTCTAACTTGTTGTTCTATTTGTGTAACTTTTTGTTCTGTTCTATTTTTCCAAGTTATTATTTTGTTAATATCCTTGATAAGGTCAGCCCATTTTTCTTCAATAATAGTTTCAATGAGTTCTTCATTAGTTGCACTCATCATTCCCGGGTCAATGTCCATTGATGGTTGCATTGGATTCATATTAGGGATTGGTGGTAAGTTATTTTGTGGATTATTTGGTATCATCTTGTTTCCTCCTAGTTTTGCCTGTGACATTGCATCAAATATATCTGTATGAGAGTAGCCTTTCTTTGTTAAAGCCTGAATAATCTGGTTTTCAGATAGTCCTTGTTGCTTTAAAGTCCATACCTGATTAACCATTTCTTTAATGTCAGTCATTTTAAAATATATTTATGTTCTTAGTTTAAAAATATTATCTATTATTTTGTTGAATATTCATAAAAGCAAACAACAAGCTTTATAAATATATATTAAGCCCCATTCTATACTGATAATTATAGAGGTTAAAATATGGCAAAAGATACTGTAGACATACTAATTTCAGGCGGTAAAGCTACTGCTGCACCTCCACTAGGTCCTGCTTTAGGTCCAAAAGGTGTGAATATTGGCAATGTTATTGCTGAAATAAATAAAAAAACAGCAAGCTTTGCAGGAATGCAAGTGCCTGTTAAAGTAATAATTGATACTGATACTAAAGAATTTTCTATAAAAATAGGAACTCCTCCTGCTGCTGAACTTATTAAGAAAGAAGCAGGAATTGCAAAAGCAAGTGGAAGTCCTAAAAAAGACTTAGTTGCAGACTTAAAAATTGAACAAATTATAAAAGTTGCAAAGATGAAAGAAGATGTTCTTCTTGGAAATGATATGAAAGCAATGGTTAAAGAAGTTGCTGGAACATGCAGATCAATGGGGATAATGGTTGAAGAGATGCGTGTTGAAGAGTTTATCAAAGCAGTTAATAAAGGCAAGTATGATGAGCAGATTAAGTCAGAGAAAACAGAGTTAACAGCAGAAGAACTGAAAGAAATGGAAGTTAAGAAGAAAGAGTTAGCTGAGAAACACAAAGCAATGCATGACAAGTATGCAGTAATGGCTAAAGATATTATTGCAAAGAATGCAGGAAAAGAAAATAAAGTTATTAGAAAAGCTTTGAGTGAAGCAGAAATTCCAGAAGAAATCATTAATGAGTTTGCACCTGAGGAGAAAGAAGTTCCTGGTGCTTCTGCAAAGAAGTAGGTTTAATTCTTTTTTATTTTTATTTTAGGTTTAAGGAGTATTTTTCATTTAATTGATTTTTTATTTTTATTTCTAAATTAAGAAATTCTTTAGGGGGGTTTATTTTTATATCTCTCTTTTCTATTTTAGGTAGCACTTGATTCTTAATATAATAAAATATCCTTAATTTTGTTATTAATAATAAATATTTTTTGTTTGTTATTGTCAATTTCTCTCGATTAGGTTTTTGAACCTGCATTTTGTTAGGTATGCCCCATTTTTCTAATATGTAGCTTTTAGAATCAGGCTCAAAACTTTCACACTCTAAATAAAAAGCACATAATTCTCCATTGTACAAAAGGTAATCAGTTGTTAATTTCAGGTTTATGCCTGGCCATTTTTCTTCTTCTGCTTTTTGAATAAAATATTCTGGTCTATCTGCCAAGTAAAGATATGCATTTTTAAGATTTTTAATTATATTTTCTAACATTTTTAATGACTTTATTAAAGAAATCATGTTAAGTATATAAGTGCTTGTTGTTGTGTTTTACCACAACATTTATATATTTAGAAGGACTTGTTCATTATATGGATGTAAAAGAACTAATAAATATTGGGCTGACAAAGAACCAAGCAGAAGTTTATTTTGAAATTCTAAATCATCCATCCCAATCAGGTGGGAAAATTGCTAAAGCTCTTTCTATTGATAGATCTTTTGTGTATAATATAATAAATTCTTTACTAGATAAGGGTTTAGTAAGTTATATTATAAAAGGAAATGTAAGATTATACTATCCTGCAGATCCAGAGAACTTGTTAAAAGAAATTGAAGAAAAGAGGGATAAGGTAAACAAAGTTGTGGAAAAATTAAAACTAATTAAAAAACAAGTAAAATCTGAAAAATCAGTAAGTGTTTATGAGGGAAAACAAGGATTAAAAGTTTATGTTAGGGATTTTTTGAATACAGGCTCTTTTGAAACTTTTGGAGGGGGAGGAAAGCTCAAAATTCTTGAAATCTTAAAATATGAATACCCTAATTATTTGAAAGAATTTAATAAAAAAAAGATAAAAGGGAAACTTATTACTTCACCAGAAAATAAAACAATAATGAACAAAATATATGCAAAATCTCAAGTAGAAATAAAAACTTTTAATGGTTTAAAAAGTGGGGTTAATTTTACTATGTCTAATAATAAACTGGCAATTTATTCTGCAGAAGACAAACCTTTTGTAATAATCATAGAAAATAAGAATATTGTAAATGCTCTTAAGGATTATTTTGTTAAAATATGGGATTGCGCCAATTAAAATAATTATTTCAACTTCTCAATAACACCCTCAACACCCAAGACTTCTTCATCACCAGATTCCATGTTCTTCAACTTGAACTTATTTTCTTTTAATTCATTCTCTCCTATAATAAGAACAAAAGGAATCTTCATTGTATCTGCATACTTCATGTTCTTTGAGATGTTTCTTCCCATAATATCAATGTCTGTGTTTATTCCTGCACTTCTTATTTTCTTTGCAATCTCAAATGCTTGCTTAGCAATATCACCAATTGGAATAATAAATAGTTTTACAACAGAGTCTTTTAATTCTATTTTCTTGATTAATTTTAATGTCTCAAGTATTGGCTCTAATCCAAAAGATATTCCAGTTGCAGGATATTCTTTATTGTTCTCTGCATAATTTCCTATAATCTTATCAAATCTCCCCCCTCCACCGAGAGAAAACTTCATAATTTTTGAATCATTAAATATTACTTCAAAAACAGTTCCAGTGTAATAGTTTAATCCACGAGCAAGTCCAGGAGTAAATTTAGTATTAGAATCATTAATCAATACAAACAATTCTTTTAATTCTTTTAATCCTTGATTATCTTTAATTAATTTAGAATAATAATCAAGTTTTTCTTTATTATTTCCTTTTACTTCTAATAATTTTAAGACTTCATCAATCTCTTTACTGTCAAAACCTTTATTTAATAAATCTTCTTTTACTCCTTGTTTTCCAATCTTTTCAAACTTATCTAAACTTAGCATAACTGTTCCAGATAATTCAGCAGAGATTCCTGCTTTTTGAACAATTGCATTTAGTAGTTTTCTATTGTTAATAAGAATTGTAACATCTAATCCTAATTTACTAAATGCTTCTTGAGTTAGAGTAATTATTTCAGCATCTGCCCTCATGTCTTTACTCCCAATTGTGTCAACATCACACTGCCAGAATTCTCTGTATCGTCCAAGTTTGATTGGTCCGTCTCTAAACACTCTTCCAATTTGATATCTTTTGAAAGGCATCTTAAGATTAGGATTCATTGCAACAAATCTTGACATAGGAACAGTAAGATCAAATCTTAATCCAAGCTCTCTTTTACCTTGATCATTGAATTGAAAGACCTCTTTCATTATTTCTTCTCCACCACCTGTTTTTGCAGCTAGAGTTTCTAATCTTTCAATTATTGGAGTTTCCAAAGGATTAAAACCATAATTTTCAAATATTGTTTTTAGAGTGCTAACTAAGTAATTTCTTGCAATCTTCTCATTTGGTGCAAAATCTCTCACACCTTTTGCTAATTGTACCATATTATCACCTTAAGTTTAATTATTTATAAATATAATGTAAAAGGGCGGCTGGCGGGGGTTGAACCCGCCCCTGAGGTTCCACAGACCTCAATGCTACCGATACACTACAGCCACCATGAACAGAAAGTAATTAATATATAGCGTTGCCTATGAAAAAGAACTAATGATGATGAAATTCTACTTTAAAGCCATATATTTTTTGCATAAGAGTAAGTAATTGAAACTTGTTTATAAATGTTTTTGTGGGTTTTACTTAATTTTAAATAGTGGTCTGTATTTCTAATATTATGACAATTTATTTTTATGATGAAAAAATTAAAGATCATCTAATCTCTATTTCTGACTTAAATTATGCAGATGAAAAAACAAAAGAAAAAGAAATAAAATTTATACTTGAGAATTCAGCTAAATTTGATTTTGATATATTAAATCAAAAAGAAATTTTTATTATAGATACTTTTAGCACATTCACTGAAAGTCTAAAATCACTGACTGTAAGAAAGGGGTTTGTTCCTTTTTTAGAACACTATAAAAAGTTAGGAAAAAAGCTTTATATTAATACTGATGCCTTAGAAATTAAAGATTCTAATTGGGCTGATTTTTATTGTGATCAACTTAAGATTCCAAGAAAGCTTATTGATGACTTTTTTGGATGTGGAATGAAGTATTTTATGAATTTTAATGATTCTGAAAGTATTAAATATGAGGTAAGTTTGTGGGGAGATGATGCTTATCCTCACCCAGAATTTATACAAGCCGATGTTTCTTATAAACTCTTTAAAAAATGGGCATATGAAAAAAAGGTGCCTTTAGAAAAAGCAATTGTGATTGCTGATGGAAGGACTGAAATGAGATCATCTTTAGTTTCAGGCGTGGATTTATTAGTTGTTCCTTATATGGGAATGATGGAAAAAGAAGTTCCTTTTACATTTAGAGATTTGTATTCTTAGTGTTTTCACTTTTTCATCAACTTATCAAGTTTATCTTCGACTGATTTTAATCTTTTAGAAAACTTTTTATAAATTTTAAAAAAAAGAAAAAAACTAAATCTTCACAAAGTTGTTATTTTTGATTTGGAAAATTGTTTCTTGTATGGATCTTACAATTCCATCATTACTCATTGTTAGACTTCCACTTAATCCATTAAAATCTTTTGTCTCATAAAGAGCTTGTTTTAATGCTTCTCCTTTTTCTGCTTTTTCCATTGCTTTTGCAAGGAGTTTCATTGAGTCATAACTTGTTGATGTGAACAATGGTTGTGATGGTTCTTCACCATACTTTGCTTTGAATCTTCTAATAAAATTAGAGTATTCTTGTTTATCAGGAGCTTCCCAAAAAGTAAAGTATGCACCTTCTGCTGCATCTCCTGTAATGTCAAGAAATACTTCTGAACTAAAAGTATCCATTCCTATGAAAGTCATTTCTGAGTTTATTTCTTTTGCTTGTCTTAATGCAAGACCTGCCTCATCATATCCAAGCACAATTAATGTATCAACACCTGCTTGTTTTGTTTTTAGTAATGTTGTTCGGAAATCATTATGACTTGGTGCATAACCTTCTTCAATAATTACTTCCCCACCAAGAGATTCATACCTTTCTTTAAATGAATCTTTTACTAAAACTACAAACGGTTCTGCTTGGTAGTATATAATTGCTACTTTTTCTTTTTTTAATTTTTGTTTTGCAAAGTCTGCTATTGTATAACCAATGCCTTCATCATAAATTCCAACTGCGAAAACATAATCCCCTGCATCTGCTAACTCTTCACTTGTATCAATAGTGTTGATAATTGGAATTTTATCTTGCTCTGCTTGTTCTGATATTGTAAAAATTCCACCATAGCTTATTGTTAAAATAGCATTTGCATTATCAATATTTGCAAGTTTTTGATAAGCTGTGTATGTTAATTTGTCATTTAATTGATCATCTTCATAAATAACTTTAACTTTTTTACCATTTATTCCACCTTCTAAGTTAATCTCATCTACAGCTAGTTGGATTCCTTTTTGAGCTGATTTTCCTAAAAATGCAACCTCCCCTGTTAGTGGTCCAATAAATCCAATTGTTATTTCTTCTTCTTGTATTACTTTTCCTTGTGGTACTTGTGTACATCCTGCTAACAATAAGATCATTATTGCTAATGTTGCTAATATTATTTTTTTCATTTTCATTTACCTCTTTTTTGTTTTAATCAACAATTGTTTAGTTGTTGTTACTACTAAGTAAGTATGGCAAGTATTTAAATTTATGTCGTAAGTATGCTTACGAAATACTTATAAATACGAAGAATATAACTATGTTCTATGTATGAACAAGAGCTAAAAGAACTAGGATTAACTGATAATGAGATTAAAGTGTATTTAATTTTATTAGAAAATGGTATTTTAAATCCAACTAAAATAGCTGAGAAAGCAGGAATGCATAGGTCTTATATTTATGATATTCTTGAAAGATTGCTAGATAGGGGGATTATCAATACTCTCCTTGTTGATAATAAAAAGCATTATCAACCTGTTGATCCTAAGGTGTTAAGGGAAACTTTTGAATTGAAATTGCGTAAGCTTGATGTAATTCTTCCAAATTTATTTGGACTATTTCAATCAACAAAAGAAGAAACTAGAGTTGAATTGCACAGAGGAAAAAGAGTTTACAAAACTTTAATTAAATATCTTATAGTAAATCTTAAGGCAAAAGATATTGTTTACACTTTGGGTATTAATGAAAAAGTATTAGAAGGTATTGAACCAATTTATATAAAGCAATATTTTAATATAATTAAAGAAAAACAAGTTCAAGAGAAAATAATTATTGCCAAGGGTAATAAAAAGATAAAACAAAAAGAATTAATTTACAAAGAGTTAGACCATAAATATCTAGATGAAACAATGATAGTAATTCATCAATCAAAAGTATTTATTTTTGTCCTTGGTAATCCTTATCATTTAATAATATTAGATAGTCAAGCTGTTGCAAATACTTATAAAAAACAATTTGAATTAATGTGGGACTTTGCAGAGTAATTTATTTTAACCTTTTTTGTGTTAATAAATAAAATTCAAACTTAAGTTTAGAATCAATTAGATACTCTTTAATCTCAAAATAATCTTGTTTTAATAAGAATTCTTTGCCTCGTTTGATTTTGTTGATTTTATTTTGATATTTTTCTTGATCAAAATCCGGTGAATTTTTATTAAGTTCAGAACTAACCCATTTTATGTCTTCTGTTGGTTCTGAAATAAGAATTATTCCATTATCTGAAAGAACTTGCTTAGCTTCTTTCATTGCTTTATCCTGTTTTATTAAGTAATGCCAAACATTTGCATAGAGAATAATATCAAATTTCCTATTAAAAGGTATTTCTGAACCAAGACCAACTTTGTATTTTATATTTGCTCCTTCTGGAACTTTTTTCTTTGCTAGTTCTACATATTCTTTTAGTTTGTCAATACCACAATATAATTTAAAGTATTCTGCTAATAAAAAACCATACCTTCCATTGCCTATTCCTATTTCTAGAATACTTGAATCTTTTGGATTACAGTAATTATTAATCCTTTTTAGTAAGAAATCTCTTCTATAAATATTCTTTTCATTTAAACTTACATTAAATAATGGAAGATTGCTCATTAGTAAGAGAAAGTTTGTTATTTATTTAAACCTTTACTTTTTTATAAGTTTATCAAGTTTGTCTTCAATTACTTTTAATCTTTTGGAAAACCTTTGCATCTCATCAACAACTATTTCATGAGGTGGTTTATGTCTGAACTTTTCAGGTATTGGTTTTCCTGCAGAAATAAATTCTATTATTTTTTTATCTTTAAGAATATAATATTTTTTGCCTGCTCTCCATTCACTTTCTATTAACCCTATTTCTACTAAGATGTTAAGATGAAAATCAGTTGTTTGTGGTTTTTTCTCTAGCTCTAAAGCTATTTCACTTAGATATTTATCTCCTTTTGATAAACTTAAGAGAATATTTTTTCTTATGTCTGAAGATAGTGCTTTATGCATAATTTGATCATATAAATGTGGTGGAAAAGGCATTTTATATTATATATTCGACTTTCATATATAAACTTTACGCTTCGAGAGTACTAGAAAACCAGAAACTTTATATATTAGTTGCACTTCCATTATTATAGAAAACCCGAAACCTTGTTAACTTGGTTTAGGAGAGGAAAATAAAATGAGAAAATATGAAAGACCATTGCCTCCACATATGGAAGCTGAAAGACCAATTCCAAGACATGAATTGCCTAGACATAGAATTGAAGATGAACCAACACATGGTGAAATAATTGAAGCAATAGAAAGATTAAACAAAAGACTTAACAGAATTGAAGATCTGGTAAGAGAATAAGTTTCTTTTATCAGATAATTTTTTATATTAACTATTATATTTCTATATTATGGACAATTACTACGACACTATTGCAGACTCTTATGATGAACTCTATAGAGAAGAGCAGTTTGAAAAAGTTAGTATTGTGAAAAAGCATATTGAGATTAAGCAGAAGTATAAACTTCTTGATGTTGGTTGTGGTAATGCTTTCTACTTAGATGGCTTTAATTGTGAATGCACAGGTATAGATCCTTCTGAAAAACTATTATCTTTATACAAAGGAAAATGTAGTGTTTTCATAGGTGAAGCAGAGAATATTCCTTTTCAGGCTGGGGAGTTTGATATAGTTACTTCTTTTACTGCAATACAAAATTTCCATAATATAAAGCAAGGTTTGAATGAAATAAAGAGAGTTGGTAAGAACATTTTTGCGCTTACATTTATCAAGAGAAGTGTGAATGCAGAACATACTCTTCGTTTAATAAAGAATATTTTTTCTGAATTTGATATTCAAGAGATAGAACATAATAAAGATATTATTTTAATCTTAAAAAAGAATTAAACTTCCTACTGCATTGACATTGTTCATTAAAACTTCTAAGTATTTATTTCTGTTTATTATGCCTTCAAGTTTGAATGCTAAGTCATTGTTTCCTAAATCGTTTCTTATCCAATCGGCGAAATCATTTTTATTGCTTTTTTCATTAACATGGTATTTGAAATTCTTTTCATCCATTTCTCTTACTAGTGTTATGAAGTGGCTCATATTTCTGATATTTGGCCAATACTTTGGTAAAAAATCTGATTTTACTAAACTATTAGTAGTTTGTTTTATTCTCATACAGTCTAGTATGCGCTTTTCATTTATAAACATTTCTAGTTATGGCTACTCAGAAGTAGTAACAATACTCATACTTTAAGAATTCTATCAATAATGCCTTTTTTACTCCAAGATTTGACTGTTTTAGTGATAATCTTAATTACATAATCAATCTCTTGCTCTTTAGTAAACCTGCTTAGAGTAAGTCTAATTGAAGAATTTGCATCTTCATCATTCAAACCTATTGCTTTCAGAACATGGCTTAAATCGTCATTATTAGCAGAACATGCTGAAGCAAGCGATGAAGAAATACCTTTATTATTAAGTCTAGCCCCTAATGAAGGAGCATCAATTCCTTTAAAACAAATATTTATGTTATTACACAATCTGTTCTCTTTTGGTCCGTTAAGTTTTGCATTATTTATCTTTAACAAGTTATTAATTAATTTATTTCTTAATTTAGTCATATATTCAACATGCTTCTTATCTATTGCTAATTCAACTGCCTTAGCAAAACCGACTATTGCAGGAATATTTTCTGTTCCGCTTCTTAACCCTAATTCATGCCCCCCACCATGTTGCCATGCTTCAATATTAGTTCCTTGTTTCACAAATAAACATCCAACACCTTTTGGTCCATGAATTTTATGAGCATTCAAAGTAATTAAATCAATATTTATCTTTTTAACATTAATATCTGTTTTTGTAAAACTTTGGCAAGCATCAGTATGAAAATAAACTCTATGTTTTTTGCAAATATCACCTAGGGCTTTTAGGTTTTGTATTGTTCCAATCTCATTATTACCATGAATTATTGAAACAAGAATTGTTTTATCTGTTATAGCTTTTTCTAAAACTTCTGGTCTGACAAAACCTTTATTATCAACATCTAAGTAAGTTATATTAAAACCCTGTTTTTCTAACCATTTGCAACTTTCTAAAATACAATCATGCTCAACCTTTGTTGTGATAATATGATTACCTTTGTCTTTGTTTGTAAATGCAATACTTTTGATTGCAAAATTATTAGATTCTGTTCCACCTGATGTGAAAATTATTTCTTTTGGTTTTGCATTCAGTGCTTTTGCAATAGTTTTTCTAGATTCTTCTAGTGCTTGTTTTGCTTCTTCACCTTTACTATGAGAAGATGAAGCATTACCATATATTTCATCAAAATAAGGTTGCATAGATTTAATTACTTCAGGATCAACCTTTGTTGTTGCACCAGAATCTAAGTAAATTTGTTTTGTCATTTTATTCAATATATTTTCTTTTGTTTCTATTAAATTTTGGATATGAGATTGCTAATAATGTTAAGCCTTTTAGGTTTTTATACTTAGTTCCTTTTGGCATAAGAACACAATCTCCTTTTTTTATGACTTGTTCTTTCCCATCAATAATACACTTTCCTTTTCCTTTAAGAACATAGTATGCAACATCACTCTCAGTATCAAAACCTGTTTTTATATCATCACCAACTTTCTTAACCTTTGCAATGCTAAAAACCCAATCTTCAGAATTAATTATATTTGTGACCTTAGTTGCACCATAGTCTTTCTCCTGTAAATCTTTAGACCTTATTATTCTTGCCATACTATAACAGAATGTGATACAACCTTTATATATTTGTTGCAAAAAGTGAAATAAGTTGATATATTAGTTTTGATAAGAAAAATTTGTCTTATACTTAAATGTTACTGGGGCAATTTTTGTGAACCCTGCCAATTCATCTTTAATCTTTTTAGCTTCGCTTGAAGATACTGTTGCATCATAAATAAATAATTTTCTTGATTCTATTTTTGCAAGAGATGCATTCATAATCACTGTTTCAAATGGATTTGAGGTTGAAATGATTGAGTGTTCTTGGTCAGTAAGTATTAATGCCGCCCAGATATCAGTAACAAATCTAGAATAGCTTTTTGTAGCAAATTGGTCATTCTCTTCTTTAAATAGCAGCCCTTCTGATGGTCCAATTTCTGAAACAATTTCTTGTAACTCTTTTAATCTTTTCTTGCTATCGTGATGTAAAGTTGCATAAAAAGATAGTAGTTGATTTACCTGTAAACTTGTTGCTGAAGTTCCTTCTGTAGAAACTTTGATTTGCATAGAATATCTGGTCTCATGATCACTTTTTTCTAAGAGTTTTTTTTTATGTTGTGCCGGTTTGATCTTGATTTCAAATTCTAGTTCATGTGTGGTTAAATATTGGAATAATTCTTCAGCTACTGCTGAATATGCATCCTTTAGTGTAGATGGTAATTTTATCTGTTCTAAATTCAGATCAAGATTTTCACGAATCGTTTTTTCTTTTGTCCTATCTTCGTGGTATTTCTTGATTTTATTTTCTAAGCTAGATAGTCTGTCTAATTTCTTTGCAAATTGAAGCATTTGGAATTGGCTCATAATTTATAGGTTGCTCTAATAGTTTATAAATTTTATTATTGTATTAACTCGCGAGTGGTGTTACATGCTAAACAACCTGCTAAACCAACCTAGCTTTCCTCTAACTTCAAAGTCAACACAAACACGATACTTTCTAGGTGAGTATTGTCCGCACTTAACAAGTTTCAGAATTTTAACTTTAAGATTATTTCTTTTTGCAGCTTTCAGAATCTTCTTTTTTGATTTATCAAACTCAGATTCATGCAAAAAATCATAAAAGTGAATAATAGTTCCTTTTTTTGCAAACCGAAATGCATCATCTAGAAAATCTTCTGCAGACTTAGGTAAGGGCATTGCAATTCTATCATAAACAATAGGTGCATTTATTTTCTTTAAATCAGAAACTTTTACTTTATGAACATCTGCATTCAACAAGTAACTATTTTTAATCTTATTTAATTTAATATTTTCCAAACCATACTTATGTGCATCAGGGTTTATTTCAATACCTGTAACTGTTTTTGCTTTTGTGTTTTTTGCAATAACACAAACATATGGTGCTGCACCTGAGAACATTACTAAAACATCTTCATTAGGTTTAACTTGTTCGTAGATTCTTTTTCTTTCAGTGCTTAATCTTGAAGAAAAATAAGTCTTTTCAACATCAAACTTTAATCTAACATTATTTTCTTTATATTCACAGATTTTTGTCTTAACACCTGCAAGATGCTTCATTTTCTGTGTTCTAAAAACACCACTGTGTTCTGCAGCTTTCTTAAGAACTGTTTTTATCTTAGGGTTGCTTTTTAACAAAGTTTCTGCAATAATCTTTTCTTTTCTAATTAAAGAATCTGGAATTTCAATTATTGCAATGCTTCCAAGAATATCATGTGCAGTCTTAACTACTTCCATCTCTTTCTTTGTTAAGACTTTACTTAACGCTTCTTTAAATGTAGGAATCTTTTGTTTAGCCATTTATCTATTAATATTATAATACCATTTAAAAAGATAACCACTCCCCAACTCAACGTAAAACTTATAAACATCTTATTATTGCATTATTTAATGCAAATTCTAAAGAAACACTTTCCATATAAGAAGATAAGACCTATGCAGGATGACCTTATGAAAGACATAAATGATGCAGTTATTAATGGAACTAATCTTATTGCTCATGCCCCAACAGGCCTAGGTAAGACCATTGCAGCCTTACTACCTGCAATCATTAAAGCAAAGAAAGATAATATGAAAGTTCTCTTCCTGACAAGTAGAAATACTCAGCATCTTCTTGCAATGAACACTCTGAGAAATATAAAATCTAAATTTGATAATATTGGTGTTGATTTAGTTGGAAGAAAACATTTATGTTTGCAATCTATCCCTAATTTTTCTGCAGGAGACTTAGCAGAATACTGTAAGTTGCTAAAAAAAGAAGATCGTTGTCCTTACTATACTAATTTTAAGAAGAAATCAGGAGCAATAACCATTGATGGAGAACTGGTTATTTCAGAATTAAAACCTCTAACACCAATGCTTTCAGATGAATTATATGAGTTCTCAGAAAATAGACAGGTCTGTCCCTATGAGGTCTCATTAGAATTAACTAAAGAGTCAGATGTTATTGTTGCAGACTACCAATTTATGTTTAATAGTCACATAAGAAAAATATTATTATCTAAAATAAATAAGAATTTGGGTGAACTAATTGTTGTTATAGATGAGGCGCATAATCTTCCTAACAGAATAAAAGATCAGGCTTCACATTATTTTACTTCTCTAATGTTAAAGGCTTCAATAAGTGAGGCAAAGAAGTTTGAATTAGAGGAAATAGCAGAACAACTTCATGATATGTTGTCTGTGCTTGAAAAGTTTTCTAAGCAAATAAAGTATGGTGAGACAGAGCAATACATAAAAAAAGAAGATTTCATCAAAGAGATAAACAAAATTAGGGACTACGATGAATTATTTGTTTCACTAGAGGTTGCAGCAGAACAAATTCGAGAAAAAGAACAAAGATCTCGTATCGGTGGTGTTGCAAACTTTCTAAATGAATGGAAAGGAAGTGATTCTGGATTCACGAGAATTTTAACAAAAAAAGATGACAAGAATATTATTCTTGCATACAAATGTCTTGATCCTAGTTTGGTAAGTAAAGAAGTTGTTAATAGCTGTTATTCCTGTATTATGATGTCAGGAACACTAACCCCCACTTCAATGTATAAAGAATTAGTTGGTTTTACTGAAGCAAAAGAAGAGATATTCAAAAGCCCTTTTCCCGAGGAGAATCGAGAGTTATTGATTGTTCCTAAAACCACAACAAAATATACCAAAAGAGATGAGAAACAGTATAAGGCAATTGCAACAGAACTAAAAAACATTGTTGAAAACACTCCTGGAAATGTTGCAATGTTTTTCCCAAGTTATTTTATCTCAGAAAATGTTAGCAAATATTTTTCTATAATGACTTCTAAAACTGTTTTTACTGAGGTTTCTCAGTTAACAACACAGGAAAGGGCTGATATCTTAAAAGGCTTTAAGAAATACAAGAATACTGGCGCTGTTTTATTAGGAGTTTTAGGAGGAAGTTTTAGTGAAGGAATAGATCTTCCTGGAAAAAACTTGAAAGCAGTAGTCATAGTTGGTTTGCCCCTGCAAAAACCAGACTTAGAAACAAAAGCATTAATAGATTATTTTGACCTGAAGTTCAAGAAAGGTTGGGATTATGGATATTTGTTTCCTGCATTTAACAAAGCACTGCAGGGTGCAGGCAGATGCATTAGAAGTGAAACAGACAAAGGAGTAATTATATTCTTAGATGAGAGATATATTTGGAGTAATTATAGAAGATGTTTTCCTCTAACATGGAAATTGAAAGTTTCTGTTAAACCAGAACGAGAGTTGCAGAAGTTTTTTAGTTAATTATAATTTTTAAGAATCCATTTAATATCTTCTTTTGCTTTGTTAATATTTCTCATTCCCTGCCCTACAGGATAATAGACTGGAAATACTTTAAATTTTTTATTCTTTATAGTCATAATTTCATATTTTTTTCTATAATCTGAAACTTTAATATTCTTTCCTAATGTAATAGAACTAACTTGATTGCCAAAAGTTATTATAATTTTTGGTTTAATTGAAAATATTTCTTCTTTGAATAATTCTAAATATTCTTTAAAAACACTATTTTTTAGAGGTCTTGCATCAATTTGTGTTGCTTTTGATAAGTTAGTTATATAGATAGAATCTTTTTTTACTTCTTGATAAATTTCTTTTGCAAAATTATAATCCCATTCTGTTGGTTTCCTTTTATTAATTTTGTCAAGAAACTTTTTGCTAAGAAAATTAAGTTGATTGAACATTTTCCAAACATTCTTAGTGCCTATCCATGGAGCTTTTAATCCTTTCCAATGTTTATGAGCGGAAGTGTTTTTTGCAGTTGGATTCATAAAAACTAAGAATAACTTAGGATTGTTTATTTCTCCTGCGCCATAAATTGCATCAAAATCTTCATGTCCGTGTATTTTTTGAAGATTATCAAATTTTTTTAAGAGATTTTTTATTTGCATAGAGCAATTAAAAGCAGGGAAATTTATAAATATTATTGTTTCAAAACATCTTCTTCTACAAAGTGCAGCTTGCCTGGGACAATTAGAGAATGTAGTGGTGCACCAAAGTCTTCTTTAAGAAGTTCTGAAGCTTTTGCATATTTTATTTTGCAGCCATCTCTTCCTATTCTTGCAACACCTATGCAGAAAGTATCAAGAGTAAAAACATTTTCTTTTCTTTTATCTTCAATCTTTAAAAGAACTTTAATAGCTTGTGCAATTGTCATGAATCTTGCATTCTGAGGATTATTCTTATTTTTAAGAATATCTTCTTTAGAAGGTTCTGCAGTTTTAATATCTAATAAACATAAGGTGTGCAAACCTAAACTTTTATTATCTTTAATCACATCATAAGGAGTTTCTGGCAGCCAATTATTATCTGCAAAAACAATGCTTGTTGTTTTGCCATACTTATATAATTCTAAACCAACTATTCCAACTGCATTTAGAATTGATGTGTTGTTAATGCTTTTAATTTTAATATTTCTTTTTTTAGCTCTTAGAAAAATATCAGTATGAGTTGTTGCACCAAACACATCTCCTATAACTAGAAATGCAACATCTTCTTTTTCTGCTTTGTCTAGAATCTCTTCTGCATTTTTTTCAACTAAGTTTCTATCTGCAAGAATAACTTCTTTACCATAAAGTTTTTCTAGATCTTGTTTAGTAGATTGCAAAATAGAAGTATAATTTTCAAGATAAACATACTTGCACTTTTTCACTGCATTTAGACCTTTAATAGTAATGTCTTCTGCATTATTAAGGCCAATACCAATCATATATAACATAAGCTAATAGAATCAGATTTTATTTATAAAATTTTATGTGTTGCTTTCAGGTATTTTGGGAATGAGTCAATTAATCCTGGCGCAAAAAGTTCCTTTGATGTTGTTAGTAGTTTTTTTAATTCTTCTATTCCAAACCATTTTCCTTCAGAGATTTCATCTTTGTTTAAGTTAAATTCATCAGTAAATTCTGCTTCAAAAATAACATCAAAGCTCTTTATTGTTTTGCCGTTTAACTCTTCTTCAAAATAATAATTAGTTATTTCTTTTAATTTTAATCCTTCAACCCCTAGTTCTTCAGATAATTCTCTTTTTGCTGCAGCAAAATAGTCTTCACCTTCATTAACATGCCCGCCTACTGATTGATCCCAGGTGTTTGGTGCAATCTTTTTAGTTGCACTTCTTTTTTGTAAATATATTTGGTTTTTATTATTAGTAATATAAATTCTAACTATTTGCCTAATGAGATTATTTTCTAATGCATAAGCTTTAGTTTCTGCTCCAATAACTTTATTGTCTTCATTTACTATTGAGATTTTTTCCATTTTACGATTTATTTAATATTTCTAGTCATATATAACATAAGCTTTAAGAATAATTAAGGATTTATAAAGATTTATGATAAAAACTCATGAAGGAAAAGCAGTAATTTATACTGATTCAGGGCACAAAGATAAGATATCTAAACAGTTAGAAGTATTTTATAATCCTGTTATGAAAGCAAACAGAGATTTAACTATTCTTTTCATGAAAACTTTCTACAAACTAAACAAAAAGAAACTAGCAGTTGGTTTACCTCTTGCAGGTTCAGGTATTAGAGGAATAAGGTTTGCACTAGAAGCAAAAGAGTGCATAAAAAATATTGAGATGAATGATTATAATCCTGATGCAGTAAAAAACATGAAAAAGAATTTAATATTAAACAAAGTAAAAATTAAAACTTTTAACAAAGATGCAAACCTATTTTTATTAGAAAACAAGGGTTATGATTTTATAGATTTAGATCCGTTTGGTTCACCAAACCAATTTCTAGAAAATTCTCTGAGAAGATTATCAAGAGGAGGAGTTTTATGTGTAACTGCAACAGATACTGCTGCACTCACAGGAACTTATCCCAGCACAACAAAGTGGAAGTATTGGGCAAAGTCTTTTCTTAATCCAGAAAAACATGAGCTTGCACTAAGAATTTTGATTAGAAAAGTTCAACTTATTGGTTCACAATATGAAAGAGCATTAACTCCGATGTTTAGTTATGCAAAAGATCATTATTACAGAGTATTTTTTGTTTGTAAGAAATCTAAGACCGAAGCATCTAAAATAATTAACAATCATAAAATATATACTCCTAATTTTTCTAAGCAAGAAGTTGGTCCTCTATGGGTTGGTCAGTTGCAAGACAAAAAAATACTAAGAGAAATGATAAAGAACCCAAATGAAAATAAACCCTTTCTAAATTTATTATTAGAAGAAGAAAAAGTAAACACAGTTGGGTTTATAGACTTGCATGAATATATGAAGAAAAAGAAGAAGCAAGGTCTTAGTCATAATAAGGTAATAGAGAAACTAAAAGAAAAAGGCTACAAAGCTGCAAGAACACATTTCTCTTACAAGGGTGTCAAAACGAATTGTGATGTAGAAAATATTAAGAATATAATAAAAAATAATTAACCCATTGCAAGGTCAACACTTGCAACTTCTGCATTAGAAACACCTTCTATCTCAGCCATCTTGTCTGCAACTGGATCTGAAGCAAAGTTCTCAGTCATTTCATACATCCCAATAACTGTTATTTCTTTTAATCCAAATGCAAGAGGTTTTATTTCATGAGCAACATTACCTTTTGCACCTGTTTCAGTTGCAATTGCTTTAGCTTTTTCAACTATTGCTTCACAATCTACTTCTGGTGATTTGGGCATTATTTTAAATGTAACTATTGCGTTTGCCATTTTATTTTAACCTCTTTAATTAGAACTAGTTTGGTCCTTCAAATCCACAATTTGGGCAAACATATTTTGATACTATTTCTCTGCAATTTTTGCATCTAATAATATCTGCTTTGCCACAATTAGGACATGTAAACTTTACTGATCCAACCACATTTGTTAGTGGTTTTCTACATGATATGCACTTAATTTCTTCTGCCATTTTATAGTTTAGGATAAAGATTTTCTTTATAAAGTTTTTGTATGAAAAACCTTTATAAATAAGTGTTATTGATATTGTCTTATGAAAAAAACCCCAGTTGCAATCATAGCAATAATCATTCTTTCACTGATTATTGCAGTATATGTGTATCCTCTCTTTCCAGCAGAAGTTGCAAGTCATTGGAATGCAAGGGGAGAAGTTGATGGTTATATGTCAAAGTTCTGGGGAGTTTTTCTAATGCCTTTAATATCAATTCTAATGTTTGGATTATTTTTATTTTTACCAAGACTTGATCCACTAAAAAAGAATGTAGCTAAGTTTAGGGGTTTTTATAACGAATTCATTCTATTTATGATTATATTCTTTTTCTACATTTTCATACTAACAATATTATACAACTTAGGAATTACTTTTAACATGACCTATGCAGTTCTTCCTGCAATAGCAATATTATTTTATTTCATTGGTATTCTACTAAAAAAGAGTAAGAGAAATTGGTTTATCGGAATAAAAACTCCTTGGACTCTCTCTTCAGATAGGGTTTGGGATAAAACACACAAGTTAGGATCAATCTTATTTAGAGTTATTGCAGTGCTTGTGCTGATAGGTTTATTTTTTCCAACTCAAGGAATGTTACTATTTCTCATTCCATTAATCGCAGCAGTACTTTGGCTCTACATATATTCTTATATTGAATATAAGAAAGAAAAACGGAAATGAAAACAAAAAAGCACAGATTAAGATTTTTGCTGATTTTAGTAATTGTAATATTCATTTGGCAGTTAATTATTCTTGCAAGTCAATTCAATGAATTTTTCTCTGATTTGTTATCTACTCCAACAGAAGAAACAGAACTTGTATGTTATGGAGACAACAAAAATTGTCAAATAGAAAAAGAGTTAAACACTCTTGTTAACATAAAAAGACAAGAATATAATTTGTCTAATTTAATTTTAGACTCTAAGTTATCTAATATTGCTCGTGAGCATAGTGAAGACATGATTTCTCGAAATTTTACTGCGCACATAAATCCTGATGGTTTAGATGTGAGTGCAAGAGGGGGGCTAGCTGATTACAAGTGCACAAAAGTTCATGGTCTTAGGATGGAAACAGGCCTTGCAGAAAATATTTATGAGACAACTCTTTTTGAGAAAGGGGTAATTCTTGGTGATCCTGCAAACCCTTTCTTTACTTGGTATGGAATGGATGATATTGCAACCAAAGCTATTAATGGTTGGATGAGTAGTGATGGTCACAGAGAGAACTTGCTGAATGCAGGTTACACAAGACAAGGTTTAGGTGTTGCAATCTCTGAAGACAATCAAGTTCTAATTACAGAAGTGTTTTGTTAATTGAGAAGTATCTTGTTTAGTTTTTTTAATGATTCTTTATTAGAATCCCATTTAAGAAGTTCTAATGCTTCTTCAAACGAACACCATTTAAATTCAGAATGTTCTTTGCAATCATTGTTAGAAATGTTTACTTCAGTTGCTTTATCAACTTCAATTCCAAAAACAAATTCGCTTAACCAGGTTCCCTTAGCATCTCTATACGCCCGATCATCAAACTGATGAAAATCAACATTTTTTATTACTCTTTTAATATTGGTTGCCCCTATTTCTTCTTTGATTTCTCTAATTGTGGTTTCTTCTAAAGATTCTCCATCTTCAAGTCCGCCTGTGAGTGATTGCCAGAATCCTCCTTTAGATGGAACTCTTTTTAGTAATAAGAATTCAAAAGAGTTATTTGTTTTTCTGAAGATAATACATTGAACTTGTATTGGTAACCTCATTTTAATAACTCTTTGCAAGATATACAGTTCTAGTTGCAGGTTTTCCGCAGACAATGCATTTGTTAAACTTCTTAGTTTCTCCTTTTACCCGAGAACCTCTAACAAAACTGCCAGTTTCTTTCTCAATTTTCTCTGCACAAGGAAATGCATCTTTATCTAGAGAACAGAAGCCACATCTAACTATTTTACCAGAATCAATAATTTTCTTTGCCTGATCAAAAGTCTCTGCATCCCGGATGTTTTCTTCGAATTTAATGTTGTGCAAGTCTTTTAGTTCTTTTGTGAAGTTAATAGCAAGTTCATCAACTGACTCTTTTAGTGAATCCATTGGAATAAATTCTTTCTTACCTGTTAATCTATTAACTATAACAACTTGATTTTTTTCAATATCTTTAGGGCCAATTTCTATTCTAATAGGCACGCCTTTAAGTTCCCATTCTGCATACTTCTCACCATTACTAATATAGTTTCTGTTATCTATCTTAATAGAGTATTTCTTTAGTTTCTTTTTTATTTCTGCAGCCTTCTTAAGAACAATTTCTTCTTTTCCCTTAAAGATAATAGGAGTAATAACAATTTGTAATGGTGCTAATTCAAAAGGTAGAACTAAACCTTTATCATCACCTAAAAGAGCAATCATTGCGCCATAAATTCTACTGATTGCAGGACCATAACAAGTAATATAACCTGGTTTTTCTTTTCCATCTTCATCAGTAAAAGTTACATTAAAAGGTTTAGAAAAATTAGTTCCAATTAAGTGAGTTGAAGGTAATTGTAAAACTTTACCTGTTTCCATAAGAGCATCTGCTGCAAAAGTTTTATCTGCACCTGGAAATTTATCCCATTGAGGTCTCTCAAAAAAGATAGTTGGAATAGCAAAGTTGTCTCCCAATGCCTCATAAGTTGTTTCCATGTCTTCAACTGTTTGTGCTTCAGCATCTTCTAGGTTTTTGAAAACATTGTGTGCTTCAATCCAATGGAATTCTCTACCTCTAAAAAATGGTTTAGTAGCTTTAGTTACTTCTGCTCTCCAAACTTGACATGATTGATATCTTTTGAAAGGAAGATCTCTGTAACTTCTAACCCAGTAAGAATACATTTGGTAGAGTGCAGTTTCACTAGTTGGTCTTAGTGCTAGCTTTTCTTCCATTTTGGTATTTCCATAGTGTGTAACCCAGAATACATCAGGTGCAAACCCTTCAACATGATTTGCTTCAATCTCAAAATTCTTTTCAGGAATTAAAGAAGGCATGATTAATGGAAGATGTCCTTTTCTTTCAAGAATATCTTCAAATATTTTATACATCTTTTTGATTGTGATAGTTGACCAGGGTTGATAGCAAACAAATCCTTTAACATTGTATCTCATATCTGCTAACTCTGCTTTTTGAACTAGTTGATTATACCATTCATTGAAATCTTCTGATTTCTTAACAGTTATACCTTTTCCCTTATTTTCTGCATCTTTTACCATCTTACCACATAGATGTTATATTATTTTTATAAAGGTTATGCTGTTTAATTTACAAATCTGCCTCTAATATTAAAGTATAGTCTTTGAATCCATTACTTCTATAGAATTTTATTGCTAATTCGTTTTGTGCCGTTGCTTCAACCCTCAATTTACCAACATTTTTCGTTTTGCACCAATCAATAAACTTTATATACATTTTTTTGCCTATACCTTTAGATCTAAACTCATCCAAAACCAATGTACTCTCTAGTTCTGCAACGATTGGTAAGTGTCTATACTTTTCTGCTTTGGTTAACCCGCCACACAAGTAACCGACAATTTTATCTTCAACAACTGCAACTAGAACACAACCATCATCTTTAGAAATTCTATCTTTAAAATATTTAGTTCCTTCTTCTCCAAAAGTCCAATTTAAATTTAGTAGAGGATCATATTCTTTATGCTCTTTCTCAAACAGTTTAAGATTTAATTCTTGAACTTTTTGTAAGTCTTCTATTGTCGCATTTCTTATTATAACATCCATTGTAAGTAAGATAAATCAGTTAAAATATATAAAGTTTATCATAGAAAGGTTTTTATACTCTATTGAATTCTGCTCCTTCATGGAAGAAGTAACAAAAAGTCCTAGCATCTTAAATATGCTCACTATGGCTAAGAATAGTTTAGAAGAAAGTTTATTTCTTAACTCTTTAGTTCTATCATTGCCAAGAAATAGTTATTTAATGCATCAGGTTATGACAAACGTAAATGCAGGTATAGCTGAATTTCTTCCAAAAATCTACATCGGGTTTGCACTAGAAACTAATTGTGTCGATTCTTTTTTGAGTGGGCGATCTTTTGTTAATCTTCCTGAAGATATTTATAATTTTAATATTTATGTAAAGCTTCCTCCTTGTGGTTTTCAAGGAGATTTTCCACTTAATTTTGATGATTATTGGAATGTAGAGATTAATGTTAAGCCATACAAAGGGGAATACTTAGAAATTCTCAGAGGATTAGATTCAAAAATTAAGAATCCAAGTAAATTAGATTATTCTATTGATGTTGTTGTTTCAACAAGAGATGATTTAAAGAAAAGATTAGCTTCTTAATTCACATCATTCCATCATGTTCCATAGAAGGCTTCTTCCCAGATGCAATAACATCATCTATACGTAGAATCATTATTTTAGTTCCTTTAAATGTTCTAACCTTTTATTAGCATCCCTTGAATTAGAAAATTTCTTCCAGAATATTCTTGAGAGCCATTCTGCCCAAGTCTTATCTTTTATATTATAAAATATGAATTTCTTTTTATTTAATTCTTTTATCTTTCCTGTCGGTTCTTTTACTTCTTTTAGTCTAATAACTTTTCCGTCAATTATAAATCCCCTGATGGGATGGCTATTATGTCTAATTTCTATTAGGTTTTTACCGTATTTTGAATTGAGTGATAAAACTTTTTCTATATTCTTTTTTCCTGCAAGATCTACTCTGCATAATATTTTTATTTTTATTTTATTTTTTATGAGTTTCTCAAAAATACTAAAAAGTTCTTTCTTTTTATCCTTGATGTTTATGAATGATAAATTTCCTGAGAAAAAGAGTATTTGTTTTTTAGCGTCTAAAAGAAGTTTATTAAATTCATCCACATTCTCTTCTTCTTTATTATAGATTAAACTTTTTCTGTTGTTCTTTGGTGCATATTGAAATATATCAAATGCTGAAAAGTCTTCTTTCCTTTTGCATAGAAATATTTCTTGTTCTAATCTTTCTTGAAATATGCAAGGGGATACTTTCTCAATAGATGCCCAAAAGACAATCTTAAGTGCTCCCCTTGTTCCTCCTCTAAAAACCCTTGTTGAGATTGTTCCAAAGTTCTTTTCTATTTCTTCTATATATCTGTCTGCAGTTCTCCAGTTTTTCCCTATAAGCTTTGCTATTTCTTGAATGTTTCTTGGCTTTGAGTATACAAACTCTTCTATGTTATTTATTGTTTGTGAATCAAGCATAATTTTCTAAAGTCTTATTGATATATAAACCTTGTTGTTTTATACAACACTATGGACAAATAATATACAGAAAGATATATCAGTAATACAACACCATATAAGTATAATGAGGAATCGTATAAAATTAATTGATCATATTCAGATACAAAAAAACCATATTAGAACATTAAAAAAAGAGTTAACGGTTTTTGAAGATGTTAGCTTAGAAGTAACTGATTTAGAAATAGAAATAGAGTTAGTACCTTTTCAGGATATTAATCCAAAAACTGATTATCTAGATATAGAGAAAGGGGTTAATTTTGATAATAAGATTCATTTATTTCGTGATGATTATTTTTATAGGTTTCGCTTCTTTTCTCAAGATTATTCTCTTGCTAATAATTTTACTATACTAAAACAATTTAGTAATTGTGGCGGGCAACATTGGCCTGATGGAGGATATTCTACAAGTAGTTATTATCTTTATCCTCAATTTTATTTTACAATAAAAAATAAAGAAAGAGATATTCCTGTATTAGTTCAACATGAAGATTTCATAGATGATAAAAAGATTAGACTTATGGGCAGGACTATCACAACGGCAAGTAGAGATTATAAAGAGTATGAAGCTAATATCTCTGATTTTATTGATTCTAATAAGGCTCTAACTTACTTTAAAGAGAAAGGTGTTAAGGATTCATTAATGATTAAACTTGAAGAAAAAATAAAAGAAATTAAAAAATATAGCTTTTAATGTGTTCACATCATACTCTCATGATTAGGAGAAGGTTTCTTCCCAGATGCAATAACATCATCTATACGTAGAATCATTATTGCAACTTCTGATGCAGAACTTATTGCCTGCAGTTTTATGTTTAGTGGTTCTATAACCCCTTTCTTGCAAGCATTCATAACCTTTCCAGTAAAAACATTTATCCCTGCATCTTTTTCTTTTGCTTGATGAGCAGATCTAAGTTCTGCAAGAACGTCTATTGGATCAAGACCTGCATTCTCTGCAAGTGTTCTTGGGATTATCTCAAAACTCTCTGCAAAACTTTGCACTGCAATTTGTTCACGGCCTTTTCTGGTAGATGCATAAACTCTTAATAATCTTGATAGTTCCATTTCAATTGCACCTGCACCTGTAACAACTTTATTGTTTTTTAGTGCAGAGACGATGTCTCCTATTGCATCTTCAAGCGCTCTTTTTATTTCATCAATAATGTGTTCTGATCCTCCACGGATTAGAATAGTTACAACTTTTGAACTCTTTGCCCCTGTTATGTAGATCATTCCATCATCATTAACAGTTACTTCTTGAACATTATCTGCATTTCCTAGTGAATTTTTATTTATGTCTGAAAGTTTTGTTATTATTTTTGCACCTGTTGCTCTTGCAATACTTTCCATGTCTGATTTTTTTAATCTTCTTGCAGCCATTATTCCTTTTTTAGCTAAAAAATATTGAACTAGGTCGTCTATTCCTCTTTGGCATAGAACAATGTTTGCTCCTGTTGAAGATATTTTATCAACCATATCTCTTAATTGTTTTTCTTCCATGTCTAAGAAGGATTGCATTTTATTTGCATCATTTATTGAAATTTTTGCATCAATTTCTGTGTTTTTTATTTCAAGAGCAGAATCTATTAATGCGATTTTTGCATTCTTAATATTTTTTGGCATATTTCCATGACAAACTTCTTTGTCAATAACAATTCCATTAATAAGTTGAGAATCTTCTATACTTGCACCAGTTCTTTTTTCCAGTCTTATGTTTTCTTTTAGTATTTTTGCTTTGTTACCATGATTTTCATCTACAGCTTTTATTGCTTTTTGCACCAGGTCTGCAAGTATCTCTTTTGCACCTTCTGCACCTTTTCCTGTCATCGCAGTTACTGCAATATTCTTAATATCTTTTTCTTGTATGTTGTCTGCTAGTTTATGTAGAATTTCAATAGATTTTTCTGCAGCTAATTTGTATCCTTTTGTAATAACAGTTGGATGAATTTTATCATCTAATAATTTTTCTGCTTTTGTTAATAGTTCACCTGCAAGAATTACTGCTGTTGTTGTTCCATCACCAATCTCTTGTTCTTGAGTCTTAGCAATTTCAACAATCATGCTTGCAGTTGGATGTTCAATCTCCATTTCACTTAGTATTGTGACTCCATCATTAGTAACAGTAACATCTCCAACAGAATCAACAAGCATCTTATCCATTCCTTTTGGGCCTAGTGTTGTCCTAACGATTTCTGCAACAAGTTTTGCAGCTAGAATATTAGTTCTTTGAGCATCTTTGCCAGCTGTTCTATCTGAATCTGATGGCATTATATGATTAGCATTATTTGACATGTTTAAAAACCCCCTAGGTATTAGAATCCTCACAAATTTATATACTTTGCTATTAGGTATTTAAATACTCTATAAGAAAGATTTTTACTTATTATTGAATAATGCAAGAATTCCAGCCTTCAAACTCTCAGGATCTGAGATTTTATTGTGAATATATGGATTTATTAACACCCTTTTATTTGATCTAACATCAATAAATATTAATATTAGATTTTCAATAAGAAATTTCTTCCAATTTTTTATTAAGAAATCAATATTTGTTTGTGAATATGCACAAATAACAAACCTTTTTTTATATTTTTTAATATCAGATAATTTGTCAAAGATTTCATCTTCAAAAACTGCACTCACAAATGCAATATCTTTCCGATCTTTATATTCTAGAATAAGTCGATCTTTTTCTTTATTTACTTTCTCAAGTTTTTTCTCAAAAATATCTCTATGCTTAAAATAGTGCTCTGTCCATTCAAATAAGTTTTCTGCCATATTACTTTCTCTTTATTTTCCTTTTTATCTTTTCAAGATGTTTATTCATTTCTATTTCATGTTTTATGATGATGTATGCAGGGAAAATAGCAAAACTTATTTTATATATAAGAGCATAGGTGATTGCAGAAGCGTTTATCTGGAAAATATCTATAACCACTTTAAGTGCACTATAGCTTACAATCAGTAATGTAATAAATAACAATGCATTACTCCATAATCTGTGGTGCTTGTCATTATAATCTTCTAATGTTGTAATTGAGTGAATAGTAAGACTTCCAAATATTAATCCAACAAGTATTGTTAAGATTATTGACATTGTTTTGTCTGTTAGAGAAATTATTGGTGTTAGAGAAATTGATGTAACTAGAATTATTACAAAGAGATAAAATATGTTACTCCAATAGTTGAATAAGTCTCCTTTTGGCTTTTTCTCTTTTATTTTTTTAAGAATATCTGTTCCTTTCTTAATCTCCTCTTTTGTCCATGCTCTTTCGTGCATTGCTTTGATTAGTTTTTCATGATACATATTCTAAATCAATTATCTATCTTTATAAATATTATCAATAGTAATATCTGCCACCTTAAGCTTTGTAGCACATACTTTTATTCCTTTATAGATACACCACAATAAGACTATAATTTCCTTAAACTTTATAAATGACTCTTTGCAGTTATGTGTTAGAGGGTGAGCATGGTTAATTCAAGTTTCGGTAAGTGTTATTATTCAGTTGATAGAGAAGGTGAGTCTGTAGTTCTTAGTGTAGATTGTGATTCTTACTTAAAAGTCCCGAGTTTAGAAGATGACCCTGTTCTTATGTCTCACACTTGTGATCAATTAATAAAAAACAAAAATGTTTCAAGAATAAGATTTTCTCAGAAAAGAGACTATGAATATGGTTATGAAGAAACAAAACTTCTCAAAGAAATAGCTTTTTTTTATAATGATTTAAGTAGAAAGCCAGAGCTTTTTGCAATACAATCATATGAAGGAAGAGCCCACCTTGCATCTGTGAGTAGGTGGTTAATTGAAATAAAAAATATTGTCATAGTTCAATTAAAATCTGATCCTGTTGGTGCTTTTGTTCACCTAAGGTATATGCATAGAGATATGAAGATTGCAAATGACAAGGCCCTAATACTTGATGAAAGAGATGAAATTGAGCGGGTTATGATTTTTGTAGAATCTCTTATTTCTCAACTTGAACAATTGCAATTAATAAAAATTGTTAAGGATGATATTGCAGGTCATGAACCTGGAAATAGAGATATTTACAAGAAAATTCTAAATCCTATAATTAAGCCAGATTTTATGTTCAGTAAGTTAATGGCTCTTTACCCAAAGAACTCTATAGAAAAAGATAATTATAGTGTTGGGGATAATGAAATTGTTTTATTTGATATTCCTGATAGTATTCAACCAATGTACCATGTTCTTCCACCTGAATTTAAATTAAATGAAGAAGAATACGAAATCTTGGATCTTGCAAGAAAAATAATGTCAGAGCATAAACCAAAAGAACAAGAATTTGTTGACCCTGAAAGAATGCGAGAAGTATTTTTTAATGTGGGCCATGATCTTATTCTTGATTTAGCAAGTTACAAAGGAATTAAATTAAATAAAGAGCAAACTATTGACTTAACAAAAATACTTGTAAGATATACAGTTGGTTTTGGTTTAATAGAAGTTTTATTAGAAGATCCAAAAGTTCAAGACGTTGCAATTAATGCTCCTTATGGTAGTGGACCAATATATCTTGTTCATGAGGATTTTGATGAATGTATAACAAATATAATCCCCACAGAAGCAGATGCAGAATCATGGGCTTCAAAACTTAGAATGATTTCTGGAAGAAGTTTAGACGAAGCAAACCCCATTCTTGATACTGAAATATTAATTCCTGGTGTTGCAAGCGCAAGAGTTTCTGTTGTCACACAACCACTTTCTCCTGTTGGACTTTCATATTCTTTTAGAAGACAAAGAGATAAACCATGGACAATTCCTTTATTCATTAAAAATAGAATGATATCTCCTCTTGCAGCTGGATTAATGAGCTTTTTTATCGATGGTAACAGAACACTGCTTGTTGCAGGAACAAGAGGTTCTGGTAAGACTTCTTTTTTAGGAAGCGTTTTAATTGAAATTATGAGAAAATTTAGAATAATAACTGTTGAAGATACTTTAGAATTGCCAACTCCTGCACTCAGAAGATTGGGCTATGATGTTGTTGCACTACAAGTTGCAGCTGCACTCTCAAAAGATAGTACAGAGTTCACTGCAACAGAAGGTATAAGATCAACTCTAAGACTTGGTGACTCTGCACTATTTGTTGGAGAAGTTAGAAGTAAAGAAGCTGTTGCGTTATTTGAAGCAATGAGAGTTGGTGCAGGTGCAAATGTTGTTGGTGGAACTTTCCACGCCGATAGTGCATTTGGTATTTATGATAGATGTGTAAATGCAATTGGTATTGCAAATAATTCTTTTAAAGCATTAGATCTTGCAGTAATTGTAAACCCAATTAAGAGTGCAGATGGTCTTCATAGATGGAGAAGAATTACATCTATTACAGAGGTAAGAAAAGATTGGAAGTCTGATCCCCTATTAGAACATGGTTTTGTTGATTTAATGAAATACTCAACTGAAACTGATATGCTTGAACCAACAGATGCTCTTATTAATGGTGATTGTCAACTTATAAAAAATATTGCTGGTAACATAAAAGAATGGGCTGGTGATTGGGATGCAGTTTGGGAAAACATTCAGTTGAGAGCAGATACAAAAGAATATATTGTTAAAGTTTCTATCGACAATAATCTTCCAGAAATATTAGAAGCAGAGTTTGTTATCCTTTCAAATGATGAGTTTCACAAAACAATAAATGAAGTTAAGAAACTTGGTAAAGATATTGATTCTGATAGAATTCTTACAGTCTGGAAATCTTGGCTTGATAAAGAAGTTCATAAAATCAAGATGAAAAAAGAGAGTGAGGAAGTTTAGGTTTGTTTGTTTATCTGCTTGAGGATAATATTTTTCATTTCTGAAATTTTATTTAACTTAACTTACTCAACACTTCTTGTTCAAGTGCAGATATTCTTGTGTCTCTTTCTTTTCTTAATTGTTGTTCAGCTTCTTCATGGTTTTTGTTAGCTTCTAAACTTTGTTTGAATTTATTATTAATTAATTTCTTATTTTTCTCTAAAAAAAAATTATATTGATTTAATGTATTACTTACTTGAATTATAGACTTTATTAATATATAAGATTTAGTAAATTCACCATAAATCTCATGTGAATTTCTTTCCACTTGATGTAAAACATATAATTTATTTAATTTATTATTTTCTTCTTTCAAATAATCTCTTGTTCTAAATGAAGAAATTGTTTCTAAATTGTTTTTTCCACAGAAATAATGTAAAATCTTATCTCCAATCGAATAATTTGGAAAACTTACTTGTAAATTCATTCTGTTAATAGGCTTTTTTAATATTGTAGGTGCTAAATGTATAAAATATATTTCTTTTCCAATACTTAAACTTAGACTAATTTCACATTTATTACTAACAAAAAATTTATATGTTATATTTTCATTATGAAAATTATTGTTTTCAATTTCATCTTTAATTAATTTGTTTATTTTTTTATCATAATTATTACGATAAATAGAAAAAATAAAATTTGGCATTGAATAAGGAGGGTTGTATATTAAATCTTCTTTTTCTTTTTTGTCTTTTTTCATTTTCATTTTACTTCTTTTTTGATGTTATAATATTCATTCATAACATCTACTAAGGAGTTTACAGTAGAAACTAATGCATATTCTGTTCTTAAGACTCCTTCAATACATAGCTTGCTACTATTTTTATTCTTAATTTTAATGAAATCTTCTTTCTTTTCTTCAGGTTGGTAACATTTTAAGAGAAATATTCTTCTTTTGTTAGAATATTTACTTAAAATTGAATTAAGTTTTAATTGCTCTGGAGTCAAGTTTCTTATACCATCTTTTTTTGTTTTTTTTCCTGGGATGCCCATGTTCAAATACATCTCATCTCCTGTACCCCCATCTGTTAAGCTAATTACTAATTTTTTTCCGTTTTCTAAAGTTTTTTTTAGAATTGCATGTAAATCACGATAATCATCTACAACTTCTTTGTCCCAATTTGGAAAGGTGTTTTGTATATACTTCTTAAAGCCAGAATAAATAGGTAAATAATCTATGCTCTTCCCAGATAATTCAAGTCTTTCGAAAAATTTCATAACGTTTGATAATATTTTCATTTTACCCACTTTTGATATTTGTTACCATTGAGTAGTTGTTGCAACTTAATAAAACTATCTATTAAATTTTCCTTCAAAACGCAACATTTATAATTAAAAAGAACATTCTAAAGCATTATGCAAGAATTTAGCTTAGATTTAAAAGATAAGAAAATACTCTATCAGTTAGATTTAAACTCCAGACAGCCTAATTCTGATATTGCAAAAAAAGTTGGATTAAGCAAAGATGTAGTTAATTATAGAATAAAAAAATTAGAAAAAGAAGGTTTCATAAAAAGCTATTATACTATACTTAATCTTTCTAAATTAGGATATTTTAGTATAAGAGTTTATGCAAAGTTTTTTGATGCAGCAATTTCTAAACAAAAAGAAATCATTGATTTTTTAGTAAATCACAATAAATCATTTTCTATTACTGAAATTGAAGGACCATATGATTTTGGGATAATGGCTTTAGTAAAAAATATTTATGAATTTGAAGAATTTTATCTTGAATTTAAGAAAAAATTTAAACAATATATACAAAGTGATAAAACTGCAATTTTTACAGGAGTTTATCATTTCCATAGGGCATATTTATTAGACAAGAAAACAGATGATTATCCTCCTGAGTATTTTGGCAGATCAGAAATAATCAAGCATGATGAAATAGATATTAAAATATTAAGACTTCTCGCAAAAAACTCAAGAATTCCTACAATTGAAATCTCAAAGAAATTAAACATTCCTGCAAGAACAATTGCATTTAGAATAAAGCAGCTTGAAAAAAAGAAAATAATACAAGGTTATAGAATTCTTTTTAATTTTGAGTTGTATGGCTATGAATATTATAAAGTTGATATAAATCTAAAAGATACAACAAGACTAAATGAGTTGATTGCATTTGCACATTCACACCCAAACATTATCTACATTGATCAGACAATTGGAGGTTCTGATTTTGAATTTGATGTTGAAGTAAAAAACAAACAAGAATTCAGAAAACTGATGCAAACTCTAAAAAACAAATTCCCTGAAATAAGAACTTATACTTATTTCACAGCAAAGAAATATAACAAATTATTGTATTTCCCTGAGAATTGATGGTTCTCAAAAAAATTACATAGTTTCAACTGGAACCACAAACTCAACCAATAGCTTTATAAAAATGTTAAATCATATTAAATTTACAAAAGAGGTGTAACTTGTCAAAAGATATTGATAAAAAACTTTATGAGAAATTTAGAGTTAAGATTGAGAATGAGTTAAAAAATGATTTTAATCCTAAGAAAAAGGGTTTAAAACCAATTACTTCTAGACAATATGATAAATTTAGAGAGTCTTTTCTTCCTAAGCATCTTTCTTATTATGAAAAGGCCTGTGATTTCTCAGAAAAGGTTTTTCGAATGGCTCCTGATTCAAAGAAGGCAGAAAAAATTCAAGAAGATCTTGACACTTGTCATCTTAATTGTACTCCTGCAGGTGTTGCAAGTTTTGCAATTCTTGGACCAATGATATTTATTGTTGTATCTTCAATATTAGGTTATTTATTTCCATTTGTCGTTGATGGGTCAACTGAAGGAAGTGGGTTCTTCCTTGTGTTCTCAATTTTGGTAGGATTAATTTTAATGGTTCCTCTAAATAAGTATCCTAACTTTCTTGCAACTACCTGGAGAATGAAGGCAAGCAATCAAATGGTTTTATCTATTTTTTATGTTGCTACATTTATGAGGCATAGTTCAAATTTAGAACTTGCAATTGATTTTGCAGCAGAACACCTTAATCCTCCTCTATCTTTAGATCTTAAGAAGGTTATTTGGGACGTTGAAACACAAAAGTATTCTTCAGTAAAAGATTCACTTGACTCTTATCTTGAGAATTGGAAGAATTATAATAGAGAATACATTGAATCAATGCATTTAATTGAAGCAAGTTTATATGAAACTTCTGAATCACGAAGAGTTGATACTCTTGATAAATCTTTAGAAGTTATTCTTGAAGAAACTGAGGAGAAAATGATGCACTTTGCACATAATCTAAAAACTCCTCTTGATACTCTTAACATGCTTGGTATTGTTCTGCCTGTTTTAGGTTTAGTTATTTTACCATTAATGGTAAGTTTTATGCCAGAAGTAAAATGGTATCATATTGCTGCAGTATATAATATTGCTTTACCTGCCGCAGTTTACTTTCTAGGAAAAAGCATTCTTGCAACAAGGCCATCTGGTTATGGTCACGTTGATCTTACGACGTCTCAGAATTATAAGAAATATACAAACATTATAATAAAGATGGGCAAAAAAGAATTAAAATTCAGTCCATTATATATTTCAATTATTGTTTTTTCACTGTTATTTTTTATAGGAATATTTCCTCTTTTACTACACGCCTTTGCCCCTGATTTTGATTTAGTTATTATTGCGCCTGGCGGCGGCGCTCCTGTTTTAACAACTCTATACAATGTTGAAGATCAGAGAACAATACAGCATTCTTTTTTAGGTTATAGATATAATGATGAAGCAAAGACAAGAAAAATTGGTCCTTTTGGTTTAGGCGCTACTCTAATGTCTCTATTTATTCCATTAGCATTTGGGTTGGCATTAGGTTTATATTATAAATTTAGATCTGCAAATGTGATGAAGATTAGAGAGAAAACAAAACAGTTAGAAGATGAATTTGCATCTGCATTATTCCAACTCGGGAGCAGATTGGGTGATGGTCTTCCTCCTGAATTAGCATTCGGTAAAGTTTCTGAAGTTATGCAGGGAACTGTTACAGGTAAATTCTTTGAACTTGTATCTTTAAATATTCGTAAATTAGGAATGTCTGTTGAGCAGGCAATATTTGATAAGAAAAAAGGTGCAATAAACTTTTTCCCTTCTAATCTTATTGAAACTTCTATGAAAATTCTTATTGAATCTGCTAAAAAAGGTTCTGCTATTGCAAGCCAAGCTCTAATTAATGTTTCAACTTATGTAAAACAAATGCATAGGGTTGACGAGAGATTAAGAGATTTAATGGTTGATGTTGTTTCAAGTATGAAAGCACAGGTTAAGTTTTTAACACCTGTTATTGCAGGTGTTGTTATTGGAATTACCAGTATGATCACAACAATTCTTGGTTCTCTAACTGTTCAGATGGAATCTTTAACAGGTGTTGGAACAGATGCAGGTGCAGGAGGATTTCAAGCTGCAGGGTTGTTGTCCATGTTTAGTGCAGGTGTTCCAACATACTTTTTTCAGGTTATTGTTGGTTTATATGTTGTGCAGATAGTGATTATACTGACCATCATTAGCAATGGTATTATTAATGGAACAGACAAACTAAATGAAAAGTTTCTTCTCGGTAAAAACCTTATTAGTAGCCCATTGCTCTATTGTTTTATTGCAGGAACAGTCATACTAATTTTCAATCTAATTGCAGGTTCTATATTGATTGGCTTGATTTAACACAATCTTTAAATATAGAGGGGATTATATTCTGTTTATGATAAGAAAAACAAAATATTATTCATATAAAACAGGAAAACTTGCAAAGGGTTGTAAACTCTGTGTAAAGGGAAGAAAATCAGTTCTTTTCAGTACAGGCATTTGCCCTAGAGATTGTCTTTTCTGTCCTATATCTGATGAAAAAAAGAATAATGACGTTGTATACATTAATGAATTAAAAATTAGTGAACTTGAGATTAATAAGCTCATAAAAGAAATAAAATTATCTAAGTCAAAAGGGGTTGGCATAACAGGAGGAGATCCGCTATCCAAACTTAGTAGAACTGCAGGATTTGTAGTTATATTAAAAGAAGAATTTGGCAAGAAGTTTCATATTCACTTATACACTAGTTTTAATCTTGCAACAAAAGATAATCTTCAAAAGATATCTAATACAGGTGTTGATGAGATTCGTTTTCATCCTGATCTAAATAATGATGCTTTATGGAAAAATATAGGCAATGCTAAAGGTTTGTCTTGGAAAATAGGAGTTGAAGTTCCAGTTATACCTGATAAAGAAAAGGAATTATTTAAGTTACTTGATTTTTTCAAAGGCAAAGTTGACTTTTTTAATTTTAATGAGTTTGAAATGAGTGATAATGCAAATGTTGATAGGTTTAAGGAGAAATACTCTGTTGCAGATGATGAATCTTATGCTATTAAAGGTTCTATTGATCTTGGACTTAAGATAATTGGCTATTGCAATAAAAATAAACTAAATTGTCATTTGTGTTCTGTAAAACTAAAAGATAAAGTTCAACTTGCAAATAGGGTGAAATTGAGAAGTAAAAATTCTAAGCTTCGAACAGATAAGATAAACAAAGAAGGTCTCTTAAAAAGAGGAGTTGTTTATTCCCAGATGATTCCTGGAATAGGTTATGAAAGAGAGCTATATGGTTTATCTTCTGTTGATATAGAAAAAGAACTTGTTGAACTTAGAAACTTACAGAATCGTTTAAATAAAGTCTTTGATATTCCTTTAAGGAAACTTTTTATAGATGCAAAGAAGTTGAGAATATTAACAAGTGAAAGATTGGCAAGAAAATTAGCTAAAGATATTCCTGAGCAGTGTGCAGTTATTTTAGAGTATCCTACTGCAGATAGTTTAGAGGTTGAGATTGAATTAATAAAGCCATAAGCTACATTAATATTTGCAACATCCAAAGGTCAAAATTCAATTGACTTACACTTTTAGCTCGTTGCTAGGGGTTGTTCCTTACGGGACAACAGAGCCATAAAATAATAGATTGAGAATTTTGAAGATGT
>Ga0208904_1000160_pt1 | contig 58042 bp, 78 predicted proteins | sample AntAceMetag02UKB_FD_184774 | JGI IMG/M metagenome (GOLD analysis project Ga0208904, IMG submission 184774) | Saline lake microbial communities from Ace Lake, Antarctica - Antarctic Ace Lake Metagenome 02UKB (SPAdes) (version 2) | ecosystem: Environmental > Aquatic > Non-marine Saline and...
TATCAAGTGCATATATAGGTAATTTAGATGCTGGAAAAATTACTACTGGGTCTCTTTCAGTAGCTCGAACAGACGCTACGAATGGAGCAACATTTAATAGCAATATTTCTGGAGGCGGTACAGGTACAGACCAGATTGGAAACAATGGATATATTACTAATATCTCTGGTGGTACTATTACTACTGGTACTTTAAATGCTTCAGTAGTTAGTGTTACAAATATTAATGCTAGTAATATTTCAACAGGAACATTATCTGCTAGTAGAATAGCAACTGGTTCATTAAATGCTAATAAAATTTCATCTAATACAATTACTGGATCTCAAATTACAACCAGTCTTTTATCGACTACTTCTCAATATATTTCGGCTGGGTTAAAAGTTGGCGGAAGTGGAGCATCAATGGGTACTGGTATAATTTATGCAACAGCATATATCACAGCTCCTAAGATAAAATTAATTGCTGGAACATCAAACCCATCCGTTGCTGGTGATATAGTTAATTACGCTAGTGGAGCAACAGACCAATTTCGTGGAAGGCCAGGTGATGGTACATGGACTGGTTCTTTTGATATGACTTCTTATTAATAATAATTTTAATTAAATAATAATAAAAGTATGATAAAAATTGAAAAAAACATAGCAATAACAATAATAATTGGTCTTATTTTAGTAGTAACTGCTACATTGTTATTTTCATTAAATTTTAATAACGAAAAAGATTGGGGAGAAATTGCAAATGATTATAAAACTTACGAAGAAGAAAAATCACAAGCGTGTTTATCTTCAGAAGTTCTTGCTGAAAGATTTGTAGAATTAATAAAATAATATGGTTGAAAAAAATAAACTTGATTACTTAGATGATAGTAAAACAATTGAAGAAAAAAGATTATTATATAGTAATGTAATTAATAAAAAGATGAATCCTGTACCAGAAAAAAGTTTTAATCCTGAAACTTTTGATCCTCTAGGTGATAATGATATGAATTTAATAGCTAATAGAAAAAGAACAGATGTACCAAAAATACTTCCTACTTTTGGATTGAAACCAAAAGAAATTAGAGAGGGTCAAATGATTGGAATGTTTGAAAGCAAACAAGATTTATATTTAATTATGGCTCATAGAATAAATCAACTTCAGGAAGAAATAGAGTTACTCAAAACTAAGATAAGGTAATATAATAAATATATGGCAAGAAATTTTTATAAAAAAGATGGTAGTTACTACTACTCTGATAATAATCAAAAGATACTAAACATTGCTGAACTTAAAGATGCTGCGTCAGCTGGCGGTATAGAAGTAGCTTACGAAGGTGGTGGAGAAGCAGGTGCGTCCACAGAACACGATGAAGCACTAAATAACCATCCAGAAATAAAAGCTTTAACAAACGGTGGTAGCCCTATTGAATCTATTGTTTCTGCGTTAGAATCAGGTGATTGGTCTGGTATTGTTGACTGGGATGGTCAGCCTTTTAGCGCTGCAGATCAAGAAAGTGCCAGAGTAGAAGCACAAAAAAGTAATGAGTTATATTATAACCAACTACGAGAAAAAGAAACTGCTGACGCAGAATCTTCCCTAGCCCAACAACAAGCTAATTATCAGAACTATTTAATAAACTCCGGACAACAGTTCGAAGCTGATAAGACTAGATCTGATCAAAAAGCTGCTGACCAGGGTGTTCTTTTTTCTGGTAGCAGAGTCCAAAAAGAAAAAAACCTTACAAGAGCATACGAGCAAGACCAAGCTACAGCACAAAGAAATATGACATCTAACATTGGTAATACTGCTAGGGACTTCCAATATAAATACGGAAATAAAAATGCTCAAGGCTTGAGTCAGTACTATAATTTAGGTGGCAATACTTACAATGCTAACAAAGCTAGAGGAGGAGTCGGCTCTTCTGGGTTATCTAGTGTTTATAATCCTGACAACTACAGTTATGATGGTAGAAGAAATGTTGAAAGAAGTACCGACACTAATACTAGAGCTGCAGGATCTTTATGGAATAAAGGAAATAAATTATTAGCTAGCGGATATAATAATCAATATTAAATATATGGTAAATTTACTACAAAATCTTTATAATGATGGGTCGTATGGACTATCTGGATTAAATTCAGTCGGAAATGCTAATTCAACGCCTTCTATGATAGGCGGACAGAAATTAGACGAAGAAACGCTACCTTATAATGGTGGAATTTTTAACGTATCTGGAGATTCAGCAATAGCTCCTGCCCCTGTATTTACAGGTGGGGCTACAACTCCACAGGCTCCACAGGTTCCCGAACCTGTTGCAAATAATTTGAATAATAAATATAAAGACCCTAAGACTGGAGAAATTATGTCACCACAAGAGTATGCAAATTACATGGTTAGTAAGCTCCCTAAGGGAACTGGACAAATACCTAACTACGCTGGAGACGCTATGACTAATCCTAATCAAACATCTGCTGAACTTACAGGTAGGGCTACTGATTTGAATAATGCTCGTAATGATATTGCAACTGGGACTACTGATCCTTATGGTGTTGCTAGTAAATCTGGGATTGCTTACAGTCCAACTCAACTAAAGGCTATTGAAAACGCTTACGCTGGAATATATGACCCTGCTTTGAATGATGTGTTCTCAAGGTTGCAGGAAAAGAAAACAGCAGAAGCTAAAAAAGCTTCCAGAGAAGATAAAATATTTGCTACCAACGAGAGCATTAGACAATGGCAGGCTACAACGGGAACGAAGAAAAATGGTGGGGATAGTAATACTCCAAAGTCTATCTTTACTCAAACACAGTTGAACAATGGCGCTAGTAATTCGGGATTAGGACTTGATGCTTTTAGTTCACTTGATGATGATATAAAGAATTTTTATATAAATACTCCAATGGCGCTCAATGATGAAGATAAAAAGGTTCCGATATACCAGAATTTTGAGGAAGATTTTGATAGGATTATTGCTGGTGAATTAAAGGCTGATGAATTAAGTGATGATATAATGGGCAGTACTTTGCCACAGTCTGTTAAACATTATTTTATTGAGCAAATACCTGCCTCCCCAGAAAAAAAGGAAGGCTGGTTTTCAAAAGTTTGGGGAGCAATAACAGGAAAATAAATGTCTAATAGATATAACTCAATAGTAGATACTAAAGGAAGATACAATGCGGTTTCTCCAGAGGAGACTGCTGTAGTTAAGCCTGTAAAAAAAGTAGTTACTCCACAGCCAGCACCAATAGCACCAACTCCCAAGCCTATTCAAGCTCCTCGTGAACAAACAATGGCTGAGAAGTACGGGCTTCCAGAATCTACTATCTCACAAGCTAAACCACAGGTGCAGGAAAAACCTAGCATTTGGAACCGAGTAGCAAAAACTCTTCTACCTAAAAGGGCAGAGGATTACTTTGGTTTGAATGACTCACAAATTCAAAAGGATATAAAAACATCTGAAGACGCTAAGCAGTATGAATTTGCTGGAGGAAGGTCAATTACCAGCGGGCTCATTGATAGCCTTACTGACTGGGATTCAAAAGATGTGCCATTTTATGGATCCGGTAAAGAAGCTGTTGAGTCTGTAGGGTTAGCGCAGTCAGCAAGAAGATTTGAAAAAGGTGAGCAAAAACCTGGTGATGTTAGTAAGTTGCAAGAGTACTATAAAAATAATGAAAAAGAAGCAAAGTTACAAAGGAATACTGGATATGCAGCAGGTGAAACGATAAAGAATTCTGTTAGATTTATGGGCGAGCTACTTCCGGTAGCACTATCAGAAATTTTAACTGGCAGCGTGGCACCAACTGGTGACGCTTGGGTTTTAGCGCAAGCTTCCAAGATTGGTGTTAAAGAGACATTAAAAAAATATGCTGAGGATAAAGCTTTTAGAACAGCTCTTACAACAGCAGTAAAAAATAAAGCTAAAGTCGAAGCGGCCACAGTTGCAAAGCAGTTTGGGCTTACAGCTCCTACTAATATAACTGACAAGTCGGCTGAAAGAATGATAGGCCAATATGATTTTGAAACAGGAAAAATTATAGAGCCAGGACAACCTATAGGTGAGGCTATTGTTAATGGAGTTTCTCAGCATGCAGTTGAATTACTTTCAGAAAGAACTGGTGGAATAACTGGGAAGCTTATTGGTAAGATGGCTACACCAGTTAAAAACGTAGCAGTAAAATCTTCTATATATAATGCACTTAAAAAAAGACTGCCTTCAGCTTCTAACTCTCAACTTACAGCTCTCTTAAAGAAGTCCGGTTGGAATGGTGTCATCGGAGAGTTCTTTGAGGAAAGAGACGCTGATGCTTTAAACCAATTATTATTCTCTGTGGGGTTAGGTGATCAAGAATTTCAAGGACTTACTATAGAGCAGATAGCTACTGAGCTTATCGCTTTCTCTGTGATGGGTGGTGGTATTAGTGCTGGAGTTGGAGTGTATAATAAAACGGCTGATAAGATAGCAAATAAGCAAGTAACCAAAAAAAATATACAAGGTGAAGAAAATGCTATTACTCAGGAACCTTCAAAGGAGTCTGGTGTATTTTATTCTGGTGCAAAAGGACACGTAGTCGAAACTTCTTTGAATATTGATAAAGCAAAAGTAGCTACGATAAAGGGTGATCAAAGGGGATTAACTAATAGTAGTTCCTATGTTGAAGCTGATCAGAAATTATTTGATAAATATTCATCTGATTATGATTTTGTAAAAATAGAACATCCAGAGATGTCTAATAAGGCTGATGAATATTATAATTTAAAAGAGAGAAAATGGTATAGTCAAGATAAAGATGTAGCTGAAGTTTATGCAATGCAAAAACGTGAAGGTAAATATGAAATAAAAAAAGAAATTCCTACTAATACAGGTCCCGGCTATCAGGACCTTAGCAGGTCTATCGATAAAATGGTTGAGAGTGGAACATTCTATCCAGAAGAAGCTACTATTCTTAAAACATTATTCGAAGGGACTAATGATAAATTGCTAAGTCAAATAAAATATACTGAAAATTCACGTTTTTCAAGAACACTAGGCAGATTTAGAACCCGGCAAAAAAAATCTACTGGAGAGATAGTCCCAGGAAGTCCTGATATTCAGATGCAAACAGGGTTAGCTAAAAAAGACTACACTCAATCTAGTAGAACTTTTGTTCACGAGTTTGGACACGCAGGATGGCATCTAATTTTAACACAGGAAGAAAGAAATCTTGTTACAAAAGTATTTAATGAAACATCTAAAGCTAAACGCACACAGCTTTTTAGCAACCTTGGTGGTAATGTTAACTACTATGCCGAAAATGAACATGAATTTTTTGCTCAGGCTTTTTCTGATTATGTATTTGAAAATAAAGTTCCAGCCCCTCAAATGAAAGCATTGTTTAAGAGAATTACTGGAGAACTTTGGAGACGTTTAAAAAACTTAGTAACTAGAGGCGAAGTTAAAGCTGTAAAAACGATGAGTCCTGTATTTGAAAAGATTTTAGCTGGAGATACCTCTACTCCTCTTACGGAATTTTATAAAAAAGAACCCCCTAGCTTCAAGAAAAAACTACAAGAAATATTTGATGATCTTGCTCCAGAGGCTAAGAGATTGCAAGGAGCACAATCACAAACTGTGGTTCCAGGTAAGAGTTTATTTTCTGGTGGAATGCCAGAGTTAGAAAAAACAGCTGAAGGATTAAGAGATCTTAAAAATAATATAGAAAATATTTCAGACAAAAAGCTAGAGGTTCTATATGACTTCACTGCAAACTTTGCTAAGGGGAATGACCATATGGAGAATACTCCAGAATATGCTGAAATGATAAAGCGAGGATATAAACCTATCGACCCTAACAATTTGAGGAGGGGATTTGACATGAAAAAAGAAACAACCCCAGAACCTACCCCAGAGCAACCAGTACAAGATGTTTTCGATTCTCCGGTTGGAAATTCACCAATGGAGACGGTAGCTGATACCTTTAAAACTACTACTGAAAGTCTTCCACCGGATATTGCATCCACTATCGAGCCGATAGAGAAAGTAATGACTGAAGATGGCACTCCACTAGCTCAACAGGTGGGTGCGCTTGATTATATTCGAACGCCATGGAGAGTGTTTGAAAAGATGGGGCTTAGACCAGCATATCAAAAACTTCTAGCTGGCTACGAAGCTTATATGAAAGAGTTACCAACTAATATTGATAAAATTACAGCTTGGTCGAAACGAGTTTCGAAAGAAAGCAACGAAAGAATTTTCGAATATTTAGACGGTGAGTCTATAGAATTGAATACGAATGAAGCTCAAGTTGCTAATGAGATTAAAGCATGGATGGCACAGTGGGCTGATAGACTTGGCATGTCACCAGACGCGCGCATCACTGATTATATTACTCACATATTCCCTAAAGGAAAAGGTGGGGAAATTCCAGAAGAAATTGCTTACATGATTAGGGGTAAAATTCCTGGAAGTGTTTATAATCCTTTTTTGCTTGAAAGGCTTGGCGCTGAAGGTTATATCAAAGATACTTGGAGAGCTTTGGATGCTTACACTAAACGGGCCACTCGTAAAGTTAATATGGACCCAGGTCTTGCAGAAATAAAAGAAGCAAGTGATAAATTAACACATGACACCCAAATAGATTACATAAATAATTACGTTAGTAAAATAAATCTACGACCAAATAGGATTGATAAGATGATTGATACATCTATAAAACAACTTGTAGGATACAAGTTTGGAGCTAGACCAACTGCAGAAATTACAAGATCTCTTCGTATGATGATTGCCAGGGCTAAGATTGGATTTTCAGCTATTTCTTTTGCTAAAAATATTACACAGGGAGTAAATACATTAGCTGAACTATCAGCGAAATACACCACCATCGGCTACATAGACCTAGTAAAATATGGAGGAAAAGAATTGGAAGCAGAAGGTGTACTAATTGCTCCATTCATTGAGGATAGAAAATACAGCGCAGTAAAAGGTGCAATTGAGAAAGTTGATAAAGTGTTATTTGTAAACATGAACGCTTCCGAGCTTGTGAATCGTGGAGCAGCTTACTACGGAGCAAAGGCGAAGTTTGTAGCTGGAAAAATAAAGCCACATGAATACAAGAAAGCATTTGGTAAAGAAATGCCAAAAGATTATAATCCAACGATGAAAGATGCAATTGATTACGGTAAGTTTGTAGCTGCTAAAACTCAATTTAAGTTTGGTGCGCTAGATACTCCGGTGGCTATGAATAGTGATTTAATGAAATTGATATTTCAATTTCAGACATTCTCACTTAAACAGGCAGAATTTATTACTCAAATGGCCAAGGACAAGGAGTATGCTAAACTTGTTAGATACACAACTGCCTCAACAATGCTCTTTCAAATTATAGGTAGCGCTTTTGGCATGAGTTGGGAAGACGCAATTAAACCTTGGAGATTCGGCTTGCCACCAGCGTTGCAATTCTTTTTAGATTTATTTGAGAAGGGAATTGTTGGAAAAGATAAATACGGAAATATATTAGACACAGAAGAAAAAGTAAAAGCAACAGCTGACACACTACTTACTAATGTTGTTCCTGGAGGCGTTCAGGCGAAGAGAACTTTTGAAGGGCTTGGAGTTGTAAACGAGGGAGCGGCCAGAACTAAGAGTGGCAACTTTAAACATAAAGTAGAACAGACACCATCAAATTATGTTAGAGGATCACTATTCGGTAAATATAATCTTCCAGAAAGTAAAGCTTACTACAAAAAGAAGGATGACAAAGCGAAAGGTAAAAGTAACTCATCAAGATCAAACAGATATAACGGTTTATAGAAATAAAAAAAACACCATTGTAATAATGGTGTTTTTTTATTTATTTTTCTTCTTCTATTGTGCCTTCTTCCAACATTGTCATTATAAGAGGTAAGAAATTTATAGCCGTTTTATTTAAACCATTCTCTTTTAGCTCTCTTATTATAATCTCTTCTGCCTTAATTGCTATTTCTGGAGTTATCTTTATATCCATTCCTTTTGCAGTCTCTAACAATACTAGACCAAACTCGAAAGCTATTTTTAATGTCTTATTTCCATAGACTGGAAGTCTAAAAAACTTTTGGAGCCTATGGCTCAAGGATTGGAGATTCATTTTTTTCTTTGTTAGGTTGTACTTCTACAGCTTCTGGTTCTTTTTCTATAACAGTATCTTCTGGTTTTTTATCCACATCGTAATTTTCAGAATCTGTGTAGTAAACAACTTGTTTAATAAAACCTTCTTGAGTTATCATCTGTTCAGCAGAGACAACTAATTTTAATTGTTCGCAAAGAGTACTAACAGCTTTTACTTTTTCCTGACTCTTAGCTGTGATTTCTTCTTTTGTCATATTAAATTTCTTTTAAGAATAATTGATAAGCCTCTGATATTTGATTCGCTGATTTAATAATAAGGTCTTCCATGTTTTCAATCTCTCTTTCATCAAACTCGCGATGGAAGCTTTTTATTTTACCAGTCACTTGAACTATTTTCTCATTCTCTCTCCAGAAGTCATCTACTTCAATTGAGCCATCTCTAGTCTCAATCCAGTCTAAATCACAGTACTCCGGTATTTTACCAATACTATGTTTCAGAGCAGTGGCGTAGAATACTAATTGACCATGTTTAATGACTTTAGCCTGTGTCCAAGGTATTTTACCAGTCTTCTTCTCGCGAAAAACATTATTAATCGGATCATAGTCATCAAGGTAGGAGAGAATTGGCACGCCACAAACCTCTGTTCGTATCTCATGCTCTCTTACATCGCAAACTACGAGGTCCGGTAGCAATTCCGTGTGTTTACCTTTGGCTATCATATCAGCAATACCTGCACCAAACCTTAAATACTTAGTGTCTAATTTTTTACCACACTCGAAATACTCCCTACGGAAGCGAGCTGGACTTGATTTCCAGCAGGACATTGACGACCATGACAAGTGTGGTTTTGGGAGTATTAATTTATTTTCCATCTGATAATTCCTTTAATTTATTTTCTAACAATGGCATTAATTCCAATTTATCTTGATCAGTTAGTTTAACTGATTTGATAATTTGATCGTTTATCAAATCGAAAGCATCGATACTTAAACATGAGTCAAGCGCTTGAGTAGCTTTCAACAAAGCAACACTACTGACAGGTGGTTGAACATCTGGAACAGTTCCTACTACTTTACCATCAAACACTTCAGCTACTTGTTCAGCGGGTGTAGGCTCTGGCGTAACTACTGGAGCTGGAGTAACTACTGGGGATGGGGCAGGAGGTGTAGGTTCTGGTCGTCTCTCATTAATCAAGTAATACTCCTTCCACAACTTATTCATATGTGGAGCGATATAACTGTGAGCATCTTCCATTGAACCAGACTTAACAACAATTTCTGGTTGAATGTTAGCGTACTGTCCGGTTGGAATAACCATTTTTATTGCGTAGCTAATCATTGTTACTTTTTGCTTGGTTACTATTTTCTTCTTTTGCTTGACTACTTTTTTTTTGATAGGTTTGGCAACCTTTTTTTTTTCTGTCATAATTTTGCGGTTAAATGAATTAAAGTTTTACCTGTGTGAATCGTAGAGATGGTTTTTCTACATATGTAGCATCTCCAGTACTTTCTTCTGTGGCTTTTAAAGCCTTGTAGTTTTCTTCTAACTTGATTACATTGTTCGTATAAGTCCAAGTTTTAAGATTAGTGATGGTGAATTTACCAACTGCAGTTTCTTTGCTAGTAGATTGTTCATCTACAAGCTCTTTAATAATATCAACTTTGATTTCATCTCTCTGATTTGTCAAAGCTTTAATTTGAGCATTTAAAACTGCGTACTCCTCGTATTTTTTTTCTGTCATATTATTTTTTGTTAGATTTAATATGTTTATTAATAATTGCTCTAAATATTTCTCCTTCCGTTGAGTTAGTTTTTTTCGCTTCCGCCTTTATATACTTCTGTTGATCCGGTGTAACTCTAGTATTTATTCTTGCCATTGGTAATGGTCTTGGTATCTTTTTTTCCATAATATTATTATAATTTAATTATTTTCTCTGCTATTTTCTCCGCATTCGACCTACTGATGGAGATAACCCCCTCCTCTCTTAAAGCAACTATTTTTTCAAAGCGAATGAAAACAAATTCACTGTTGAATTTAATAATTAAATAAGAAGGGAGCGGTGGTATACTAAAACCGTCACATGGTTTTGGACGACTTATTTCATCTGATAATTTCCAAGTAAGACCATGTTTTTCTGTTGCCTGAAGTCCTTCCCATTGGACTTTTTCAATTTTACTAAAAGAAAATGAATCTTTCGCTACTTGTTTCAATTCATAGTAACAATAGAGTTTTTTTTCTCTTAGATATTGATTTAATACTGTATTAAGCGCCGCTTCTCTTTTCATACGTTATTATTAGTATATAGTATTAGTGTGTCGCTGTCAAAAGTTATTATATATTTAATGTTAATTTTTCTTTGTTTCAAATGTTTTCTTCAACGACCACCCGCCCCTTTTAATCCTTAATGTCAGTGCACTGGGGCTACAGCCTAGTTTTATTGCCGCTTCTTTCAGCGTTTCTCCTTTATATCTCACATTATTTATTCTATTATTCATCTGTTCGGTTTTTGTAGCCCACCGACAATTCGATTTGGAATAACCTTTATTGTTATTTATTCTATCCAAAGACAACCCTTCTTGTGGCAACTCCATATCATCTATAAAAGCTTGGATAGATTCTATCCACCTTTTGCAAACCTTTATACCTCTGCCACCATAATATTTATAATCTTTATTCTTCGGATTACCACACCTATCAACCATTTGATACCACCTTCTATATATTTTAGAAATACCGCCAGTAGCATATCCGTGTTTTTTATGTTTTTTTGTCATATGTTTAGAGAGAGCTTTTCTTGAAAATCCTGTCCTGACATTATAGTATCGTGGCAATCTTTGTCACACCCCTCGACCACAAGGTGGATATATAAATTCTTCTTCAGTTTATTGGCGCGTAGGACTCTGCCAAGAGATTGTTCGTAGTCAACGTATCTCCAGGACTTACTGGCATAGATAACGCAGGGGAATGTTGGAAGTTCGTAACCGGAAGAAATCGAACTTTGGGCAACAATAATGTGGGGTTCCGGACTATCATTTACGGTTTTTATAAAGCTTCTATCTTTCGTAGCCCCGTTTAGTATTGACACTTCATAGTTTTCCTTCCTTAATACTCTAGCAATCTCCTCGATTTGGGCTGTGTAGTTGGCAAAAACAAGTAATTTAGGGAACTCTTGGGCTCTTTCTACTATATAATCTATCTTATTTGACTTAAAAAGGGTGGTATGATTGGTCATTTTGTCTATTTTACCCTCTAACTCCTCAATCTTCTTCCCATATAGCACTCCATTCTCTATTGTACGGAGCCTGGAGCGCCTCACAAGCGGGTCAGCCTCAGATAGGGTAATATCTGCTACGGCCTTCCTTTGCTCCCCGCTAAGCTCAATTCCAACGGTTTTATGGGTTTGCTCGGGTACATCAAAGAAATCATTTAAACCACCTGTATATCCAAAGGTTTGGACTAGGTTAGCTAACCGCTGTTTAATAGCCTCATCCTTCTTAGGCATCCAAATTCTACGGATTCCACCTATTCTGATTTCAACGTAATAAGTTCTACGGAACTGGTCAAAGTCCCATTCCTGGCCGAACAATATTCCAATACCCCACATGCTCATTGGCTTGGGGACCGGGGTGGCTGACAATAGATAAAGTCTTTTCGGATTGTGCTTTTTTACATAATTCAGAGTAGCTTCAAAAATCTGGGAGGTCTTAGGTTTCTGTATCTTATTCTTCTGAACATACATTGGGAGTATACCTAAATTATTGTGGCACTCATCAATTATAACTGTTTCAAAATATTCTAATTCATCCCACATTTTCCGGATGTCTTCTTTACTTATAACTGTTAGGTTAACTTTAGTGGCCCACTTTTTATTTTCTCTTTCCCAGGTTTTATCTTCTCTTTGTTGCTTAGGACATATGACCAAGGTTTCGCCAGTAGCTAACTCCAGTGCAGTTCGTGTCTTAGAGGCTCCAGTGCCTAAAAACAGGCCACATTTAAGTTTCCCCTCGGCTATTATTTTCTCTTGGTGTGCATAGAGTTTAGGTATCATATTTTTATTTAGTATAATCTTGATAAGGATTATTATTTAAACCTCCGTTAACTTCGTTTTGCTTTATCCACTGAGGACTTAGGGCTATGCCTGTGAACCTGGACTCTCCTCCGCCACCCTTTCGTGGTTCAAATCCAAATCGATTTCCCTTTGCCCCGTAGGCTCGGACTTCTTTAGTGAAAGTTATATTAGCTTTAGTTTTTCTTCCGCCGTCAGTAGCACTCCAGTTTTTATATTCAATATAAAGGGCCGGAGTTTCTATATCGCTCCACTCATTAAGAACAATACATTGAGATAGGAAGCCTTCAACTGAGGAGTTCTCCTCGCGGTATTCATCTAGCATTGCAATCTGTTCTTTAGTTACTACAAACTTTTTACTTTCAGCCAAGTCAATAGCCCCCTCAATCATCCAATTTAGTATCCCCGGCAGTTCTTTTGCTAGCAATCCAATATCTGAACGCAGTTCGATGTTTGGATTATCACGATAGTTATTCAAAAACATTAGACAGCAAATTCTTCGCTCGGTAGCTGTAGATGTATCGTCAACTCTAGGTAACATATTTACAGCGAAGACAAACTTAGCTTGAGGTCTGAATTTAAATTGGTCTTTATATTTTATATCAATAGTTACTTGCTCACCGGAGACTAATTTTTTCAGCTTATTACTCTGATAGTAATTTCCGTGAACCTCCTCGATTATATTTAATCTCTTTCCTATCAAACCTTTGAAACCGAACTGACCATACAAACTTTCAAGGTCAATGTGAGAAGTCGCGTCCGGCCCGATTATCATTGCGACTGTATCTATAAAAGTAGACTTACCGTTTCCACCGTCTCCAACCATAAATAAGGCTCTGTCGTGGAGCATTGAAGAAGACAGGCAATAACCACAGAACTGCTGTAGCAACCTAGTCTTTTCTTCCTGCTCGTCTCCTAACATCCAGTCTTCTATACATTGGTCCCAAGTAGGACATTTTGCAGTAGGGTCGTAATTAACCGGGTACTGAATCAATGAAACAAAGTCCGGAGTGTGAGGTGATAATTCTTTAGTATAAATATTAAGCAAGCCGTTTTTTACGTTAGCTATGTAGCCCCCGTCGTCTGAGACAACTAACTTCGGTATGATTGAAAGTAGACAGGCTACTTTGTCTGAAACATTTCTCTTGGTTCTGTAGCCCCAGAGCATATCGTCGTAGAGCCCATTTAAAACCATATCAGAAATATCCTGGTCAGACAGCATTTTGTAAACTCCCTTTTCATATTGGAAGATAATCCCGATTTCGTTCTTTCTTAGGTGAGGATTGTTGATTAAAATCTCGCGCTCATAGGCGGAGAACCTAACTTTGTCCTGGTCTTTGCGGTCCTTAATAACTTTAGTGTAGGCCTGCTGTATCTTTTGGTTCTCAACCGGAGACATATTGTAGGCTATAACCTCATTTTTATAGGAGTAAGTATAGTTCCCGGCGAAAGCACTCTGAATAGTGTTAACAATCTCCTGGGCTCCTCCTGGCTCGAGTTCCATTCCGTGCCAACCAACCTTGCCAATATGTTTAAGGGCTTTCTCGGAGGTCCATTCAGCTTGCCTCATTAGACAGGCTGTGATGTGAAGTGTTGTATTGCGACCGACTGACGGATAAATACTGTCAGCATTGTTGCTAATTAATTTTTGAAAACTATCTCTCTCTTCGATTGGGTACTCTTCGTTGACTCGCTCGAAGAAGTTATTTTTCTCAGCCTCAGCAAACTTTTTAGATTTCTCGGCAGTGAGTTTAGTTACATCATTCACCTTCTCAGGCACGTCGGTTACAGTAATTATATCCTCGATGTCATTCATTGAGTAAGTATTCGAAGTGTTTTTATATAAGCCTTTTATTTTAAATACTCCTTTAGTTCCGCTCTTCCACTTATCACCGGTCTTCTTCCAGTAGAAAGTATCAGGAACGCGAAGAATACGAGGAACGTCTTTGACCACCGGGTCGGCATTAAATTCCTTTACGATTGCCTGCTCAATTCTTTCCCACCTGGCAATGTGCTTGGTCCATTCCTCCTCGGAACACTCTTCTTTATAAATTACTTCGTCTAAAAGCCAATAGAGGTGAAATCCATTTTGAGTCTCTGTTATAAAAGTTGGATTAAATTTAATTTTAATATCTTCTAACTCCTCAAGGTCTTTTCGTCCATCAATATCAATAAAGAAGGCATTCAGGTTAGAGCAATTATTTTTCTTAGCATCTGCAGAACCTGCAAATCCGTTAACAGTAAAATAACTCTCATAGCCTTTGAGATTCAGTTCTGTTTTTATTTCCTTTGAGGCTTGAGGCGCTCTTCCTTGCCCGGTTGAGTCAATATACCGGTAAACGTGGTTAGGAAAATAAGTTAGAAATTGTTTGTTCATACATTTTTGTCTTAAAATATCGAGAGAGAGTAAACTAAAAGCGGTACTGTGCAGGAGGATAGGAATGTAGAAACCGCTCCAACGCGCTAATACCGCTCATAGTTTACTCTCCTCCGATATTTTTTGTTAAAAAAATTCTACATTACCGGGGGAGATTTAATTGTCTTATGTTTTAGGTTCTAATGATTTTTTTCTAATGATAACCTGTGAGTTCTTTTCCAATATATCTAACTGATTGCCATATACATTGAGAAATGCGTCAATACCGGTGACAGGAATATCATAGTAATCCATTCCTTGCCCCCAGGTATAATCGTCGAATATCATTATACCATTTGTCTTTAGTAATGGGAACACGAGAATCGCGTCTTCCAAAACATCGCTTGCCTGATGTGAACCGTCAATATAAATAAAGTCGTAAGCATTATCTACTAATCTCTTTAAATATTTGCTAGAGGTTCCTTCAATTATTTCAACTCTATCTTTATACGGTTTAATATTTTCAGTGAATCTAGCAAGTAAAGTCTTCTCAAATTGAGAGTCGTGCTCCTTGCTACCTTTGAAAGTATCAATGACTGTTAAGTCTCCTTTTGTGTTCTCTAGCAACCACACTGAGGCTCTACCCTCATAGCAACCGACTTCCAGGAAACTCCTATCTTCTATTTGAGCCAACGGCAAAAGATATTTCTTGAAATTATTTTCTCCTGTAATCTGAAACCAATTATTTGTGAACATTAATTTATGGTTAATAAATTAAAAAGGCACCTCGTCTACTTTGATTTCCTCGCTGTCGTCAGCTTGAGGAGGTGTAGAAGACAACGCGCCGTCTGGTACATTAGTTACTCCAGTTGGCTGTGTAGCCGGTGTGACTGGTGTAGCAGTTGCTCCTGGAAGATTAGGAATAATAGTAGTATCAACCATATTTCGTAAGAACACTAATCTCTTAGTATCGTCCCATACTAACGCACCTTTAATAGTAATCTGCTCCATGTCAGGCATACCATTTGGAGCCTCTCTGGTGTAGGCATGCTTTAAAGGTTTGTTGTCCTGGTTAATGAATAGTGAACTCTTATTTTTACCTTCCACTTCTTTTACACTAGGGGAAACTTTCATTTCCTTAGTTAAGTCAATGTTAGGTAGCATTTTCAGAAAGGCTGTTGAGAAACTGTTTGAGTAAGATAACTGAAGGGTATAAACCTCTTCTTTATCTTGAAACATGAAATTCCAAGTTGGACCGTATTCTCCGCCCTCTTGAACTTTGATGTCAACCAATTTACCAGTGAAGCTGTCGTAAAATTTCTCGAAAACGACATTGCCGATTTTATTAGTTCTTTTAATCGCGCCCTCTGTTCCTTCTTGTACTCTCTGACAAAATTTGCCACCTAAAATGGTTATATAGTTACCACCTATTCTGTTATCTAATCCCATATGTTTATTTTGTTTAATTGATAGTAATACTATCATTTTTTAATTAGTTTATCCGATAATTCGGATAAGATTTTATTCCATCGACCTTGAAATTTTAACTTGCTCAATCATTATACACTAATACGGATGTCGGCACAAGAGGTATAACTTGTGTATATTATTTATGTTGATTTTTTAATCTATCTAGTGTAATAGGTGAGCGTTTATAAACTCCGACTCCCTCCTGTCCTTTTTTAAATCTAAACTTTGCACCTTTAATGAGGTTTTTATAAGTCTCATTATCTATGGCCTGCTCTCCTTTCAGTTTCCGGTACCAATCCGGAACAACTCCTCTTTTTACTTCAAGTTTAAAGTATTCCCTGTATTCCCGGCCAGTCATTCCGTGTACTTGGTGGACATGGGAGCAGACCTGGACATACCACTTTCCGCATATCAAACATTGACATTTCTTGTCGCTGGGAGCTTTTGCCACTTCGTCTCTTTTGTTTCTTTGCCACTGAGTATTATATCCACTCTCTTTCTGCTTATCATTATTCCTCTTGGCCCGGCATTTCTCGCTACAATAAGTCCGGAACCTAGCATTTGGGAGAGGCCCGCCACATATTTTACAATTGTCTCTAATTTCTACTTTCCAATTACTCATATTATTTTTTTAGTAAATTTAAGTGAGTCACAATTAGCCAAACCACTACTGCTATGCCAGTACCAATTACCACGAAAGAAGAATATTTCAGCCATGCGCTGAATGTTTCACTTATTTCATTTCCAACAATCAGTAAGACAATACAATTGACAACTGCTAACATAAGTGAAAACAAAAGCATTACTAATAAAATATTTTCAAGTTTGTTCATAAATTTAAAAATCTAATTTTATTAACCATATTACCGACTTCTTCAAGTCCATAATATCTTTTATCATTTTAGGTGTCTTCTTCAGCACCTTTTCTTTTTTAGCTATGAGCCCGGTCTTCTCCACAACTTTTATGTGGTCCAGGTTCCCAAACTCCAACTTGAATCCCTCTAACTCTTTTCTAAACTCAGCGTCCACTGCGTTTATTTCTTTTTCTGGTATTTTCATATTTATTCTGCCTCCATTACATTAATTGACCACAACATTAAAAAAACTCCAAGGAATATTTTCCAGCCTAGCAATACAAACGCTATAATCCCAAATATTATTGCTAAAATTATCTCTAGTCTAAACATACATTTTTATTATTAGTTAATTATTTCTCTCCTTGGCTTTTATTAATTTCATCTCGTGTTCACAATCAGCACAAAGCTCTCCATATATACCATAACCATCTTCTTGCTCCTCACACCTTGAGCAAAGACTTTCCTTTTCTTTCTTCATATAATCTTTATTAATTATCTTTTGCTCCGGCCCGAGGCATTATGTGATTGTCCTCAGGAGTGTCTAAACTAACCAGGGTGCTTGTCAGTCCCCGCCACAATACTACTTCCGGAACAGGAGATAATTAATCTCCTTTAAGTTAAGAATATTGTTCCCAATATTCACTAAATGTATCCTTTAATTTAATAAAATTTCCAGGGTCAGCTCGGTAAAAACATTCTGCCAATGCCTTTACAAAGCCTCCTCCTTGTTTCGCCATTTTATCAACAACTGCGAATTCTTCTCTATTCATAATTTTATATTATTAATTAATTATCTAGTCTTTTCTATTTTCTCGTTCTCTACGTCTAGCTTGAGACTGAGCCGGGCTCTGCCTATCCTTATATTATATCTGTACATTATTTCCAGGATTGCCTCCAGGATTGCTTTTTTTGTTTTCATATAGGTTCTTATTTATTACTCTCTCATTATATCAAATCTGTCGCTGTCTGTCAACTACACTCTCCACAACATTGATAATGATATTATCATTACCACTAGCCAAAATACTAGAATTATATTATCTATCATGAATTTATATCGTTAGTTTTTTAAACTCTTTTTACTGCTCCAGGCGGGTCTTTCCATACCTGGAGCAATTTAAAATGGCTTAAATTAGCTTGTGTCGCTCTGTTTTTTCCTAGTTTTCCAGGTATTCACTCATATCTTCGTCTTTCCACTCCTTCGGCAAATAAGCTTTAATCTCGTCCAGTTCGAAAAATCCACTACAACTGTCTTCAATTTCTCCTTCCTTGTTAAACAGTGTAAAGGCAAAAGCTTCTCCATTTGCCCATTTGTTGTAAACTTCCAACTCCTGGTTAATACACTTTTCAAAATCTTTCTTGGCGGTTCCTATATCTGCCTGGCTCTTCTCAGTTATGATATAAAATCCATTGTTGCTATTATCAAATCCGTGGGCGGTTCCTAAACTATAACTCACTCCGCTGTGCTCGTACTTGGTAATAGGATAAATCGCTAAAACTTTCTCGCCGGTATCTTCAATCTCTTCTTTTATAAGCTTCATATGGTGCTCTTGATTGTCTGCTTCGTTCCCGGTGTCCTTGACAATATCTTCCATTGTCGCGTTCTCGTCCGGGCTGTTATAATTGCTATCAACCGTGATAAAGTATCCTAGATTGCTCCACCTTCGTGGGCTCTCTGCGTCGCTATCGTATCTAATTTTCAATAGCGGTTCCGTTGTTGTCTCTGTCTTCTCATAAGTTTTCATACATTTTTATGTTAGTTTATTAATTTTAATTTGTTAAATCCTCTTGTTTTATTTTATATCCATATCAGCCAAAATCATTGACTGCTGGAATATATTAACTCCAAAGTAAGCTGCTTTAAAGGTTGGTGTTTTTCCTACTTCACCAGTAAGTGAATTGTAGAAACGCATTCTTTTACTGGGGACTAACAACTGAAACTCTCGCTCTCGCTCTCGCTCTCGCATTGTTACATTAATTACACTATCAGATAAAATATTAACTGGTAAAAGTAAAGCAAATGGCTTTCCAAGGTCCAAAGCCCTTTCCCAGAAGCTTCTTTTTTTCTTATATGGAGGATTACTAATTATTACATCCCATTCATCAGGCTCGTAAGTAAAGAAATCTTGGTTACTTTCTAGGTGTGAATAAACTACTTTAAATCCATTTTCAGTTAAAACTTTAACAAACTGACTATCTTTAGTATCAAATGGACACCAAATAATCTTTTCTTTTAAATGTTGAATATAAGGCAACAATATTTCTACTCCATATTCAGGGGTCATTTGCTCATCTCCGCCACCTTGATTGTAATAAACCTTAGCATTATATTCTTGTTTCATATTGTTATAATTTATATTTAGTTGCTTCCCAGAGCGAGTCTATTAGTTCTTTCTTTTTAAACCTCATCTCATCTAAATCTTTTAATGCTAACCACCAACTTTTTAATACCTTAATTGGCTTCTTACTTAATAAACTTGGGTTAATCACTCTGCTAATTTCTTCTAAGTCATCCCCTAGAAATTCTATTAGTTGACCAATATTAACAAACTCCCAATAAGTATAACTAGTTTCATCATAACTATCCCAGCCCATAGCTCCAACTAAAGTCATCTTTTTATCAGCATCTAGCTCATCCCACTGCTTCTTTGTAATTAATTGTTTCATACATTTTTATATTAGTTTATTATTTATTGTGATATCACAATAACTGCTCTTGTTGACCTCTACTTCTCCCAAGGCTATCATTTCAAAATATTTATTTTTTGCCTCTTCTTCACTGTTAGCCTCAACTTCTTTCTTGCAATAGTAAAGAATCTCGTTGGTAAATACTTTATAAGTCTTCATACATTTTTATGTTAGTTTATTAATTTTCTTATTTCTTTGGTCAATCAGAATCTCTTCCTGGCACTTTACACAATAAGTTATGTTGTCCGGGTGCTCGTTGTCTTCGTGGGTGGTGTAAATCTCGTTGTCGTTTACAACTCTATTACAATTCGGGCACTGCTCTTCACCTTCTCCTGGTTCCAGGTTATGGTCAAATTTGTGCTCAACTACATCCTGGTAGCTTTCCTCCTCGCTCCCGGATAATCCAAACATCACAAATGCTCCAAACTCTCCGTCTTGCTCCACTTTTACATCTGTAAAAATCGTGTTCCACTCCTCGTCGCAGGCTAAATTAATATATTGCTCCGGGTCAAGTTTTTTAAGTTCCTTGATAAACTCTTTTACTTTTTTCATACATTTTTATTATTAATTAATTATCGCATTGAACGCATTTTCCGTCTTCTTTTTCCTCGTCTAAATTTAAAGATATCCCGCAACCGCTACAAATTTCTTTAACTACTATATTCTCGCTTAAATAAGTTTCTAGTGTTTCCTGCGTTGTAAGCTCAATTTGTTTGAACAATTCCTGTAAAGCCTCTTCTTTATTGTCGGCTAAAATTGTTGTGTTGAGTATAATGCTAAAGTTTTTCATACATTTTTATGTTAGTTAATTATTACACTCTTGCTCAATCTCAATCTCAAGATTGACAAGTTCGTTTATTAAATCCATTGTAGAGCTTCCAACTTCTCGTCGCAAGTCCTGGTAAATCGCGTCCAGTCTTTTTTGTTTGTCTTTCATACATTTTTATGTTAGTTATTTAAACTCTTTTTACTGCTCCGGTTAAGGTCCAATCATAACCGGAACAATTTAAAATGGCTTAAACTCGCTCCTGTCGCTCTGTTTTATGGTTATTTTGTCAAGTTTATAAATAATCTCCAAATTTTTCGCTATACCTGTCTTCCACTTCGTTGGCTTTATCTTGCCAGTCTTCAAAAGCTCCTAGTAAATCTAGTCCGTCCTCGCTGTCGTCGTCTTTGTCCAGTCCGTCAAACTCTTCAGGCTGGTCAATCTCAAAGCTCGGGTAGCTTCCAAACTCGTGGGGGTTGGTCTTTTTCCAGACTAATCCACCAATTTTTTTAAACTCTTTTTCCAGCCACTTCAAAGCTTCCGCCTTGTTTTCTGTCGGGCTGTCGTAAGTCGTCCAGGTTCCTAATCTACTCATACATTTTTTATGTTATTTTATTAAATAATAGAATCTTTACAATATACATTTTTATGTTCATTTTTTAGAATAAACAAATCTTTTGCTTTTTCAAAACTACTACAAAAAACTATCCTTACAAGTTTTTTAGTCTTCTTTTCGTGTATTTCAATATATCTCATATTTCTCATACATTTTTTATGTTATTTTATTAACTTATTACCAACCTGGAACCGCTCCAGGTCGGTATAAATCAATAATATTATAGTAAATTTATAAAATCGTTGTAATCCTCGCGTAATTGTTGGTCATAATAACAGTATAAATCTGCGGTCATGATTTTATACGGGTCTTTGGTATTCTCTATTAATCCCTGCTCGTCGGCAAGTCCTCGTGCGTCGGCATTTTCTTGCCACTCGCTTACAATTTCATTGTAATAAATCGGGCATAATCCGTCGGCATATTCTGTGATGTTATCCTCTAGGCTGTCCGGCTCGTTGTTTTCGTCCTCGTAATTACTTATAAAATCGTCAAGCTGTTTCCAATCGTTAAATTGGTCTTTGTTTTCCTCAATTAATTTTGTGTAATTCATACATTTTTGATGTTATTTTATTATTAGTTCCGCGTCCTTAGTTATATCGCCGTCAATTCTGACGATATATTTCGTGTCGTTTGTTTATTATTAATTTATTAAATCCATTTTGTCGCTATTTTTTAGCACGAAGTCCCGAAGCTGGAAAATCCATTGCGGTATATCTTTATCGTTTACCGTGTTATAAATTACTCCGTCATTATAAAGCTTATATTGGTTGTCAATCAATAAATACTTTTTAAACTCTGTTATTGTCATAATTTTGATGTTATTTTATTAACTTATTACCAACCTGGAACCGCTCCAGGTCGGTATAAATCAATAATACTATTTTTTTATTATCATACCGTCTTGATATTCTTTTTTCGTTCCGTCCTGGCTGATATACCAAGTCCAGTTTTCGCGGTGCATGTAGGCATTAATTCCCGCCAGGCTCAAGCCTTCATTAATCCATTTTTTGCTAGTCAGTGTCTGCCAGCCGTCCGTGTTTAATGTGACAGTCTTGCCAACTTTCAAAAATACGATTGTATCGATGTAGACAATTGCCAAGTTATCACCGCTAGAAAATAGCATGGCTTTACTGCTTAACCGCTCTTGGTGGTGAAATAACTTGTCTTTGTCTAGGTTGTCCAGGCTTAGCACCTCGTTGAAATGCTCGTTTTTTAAATACTTCATAGAATTAAATGTTAGTTAATAAAATGATAACAACCGCAAGCAATAAAAATGTTGTAAATTTATAGCCTGCTAGGTTGGTTTTATATTGTCTTGACTGATTCTTTTTCCAGTCTGATTGATTGTGCTTAATCATAGTTTTATATTAAAGAATAAATTTGAACGGGTAAACATTTTACCCGCTCGGGGTCTATTCTCTTGGTCTAGTTGTTTGTAGTTATTTTGTTTTTGTTAATGTTATTTTGTCTCTGTAATCCTGTTTTTTAGCTCCTGTTATGCCGTTCACGATATACCAACTGAATTTCTTTTGCTGGATGTAATGGTTGAAGCCTGTTAAAGCTAAGCCGTGATTGAGCCATTTTTTGCTAGTCATTGTCTGATAGCCGTCGGTATTAAGTGTCGTCCTGTCTCCTTGCTTCAATACAATTATTGTATTGATGTATATTAAGGCTACATTTTCAGCTTCAAAAATCACTTCTCCGCTATAAAAAATCATAGCATTACCAGAACCTCCAATCCTGTTGCTATTATTAAATAGCCTTTTTTCTTTCAGTCCTGCTGTTTTCAGCACTTCTGAAAAGTGTTTTCTCTTTAAATACATAATAGTTATGTTAATTATTAAATGTCTATCTGTAATCATTATATCAAATGTGGCGGTGCCTGTCAAGCTTTTAGCTGTGGATAACTATTATATGAAAGCCTTTAAATACGGCTTTTCGTGGTGAGTGTATTGGGTCGGCTTTGTTGTTGCGGTGCTGTGGCGGGGCTTGTGTGGGCTTGTATTTTTAGAGGGCTTGACTAGGTCGGCAATTCGTGGGCTTAGGTGCTAGGGTGCGGGGTGGTATTGCTGGGGCTATGGTGCGGGGGCGGGGAATTATACCAAGGATGTAAAAACAAATCTCGTTGACTTTCCTTTTAAGGCTCGCCGATAGGCTTGAGTCTGGGCTCATTATATATATGTCAATCATTTTTTTTGATTGACTTCCAGGCTCATTGATAGATTGTGCGTAGCACTCCTTCTTTTTTTGTTTCATTATAATGAAGCTAGGGGTCTACCCCTTCCCGACCCCCTACCCCTAGTAAATCTAAAACATCTCCCCCTACCTCCATCCAGCAGATATCAAAAACTGACTCAAAAAAGTCTAAAAAAATTTATTTTTAGGTTTTTTAGGCATAACCCCATTTCTTATGCCTATGCTTTTTTGGCTAATATTAGTCACCGAAAGACATAAGGTAGGCATAACATAATACTTATGCCTTGTCAAATAGGGTCATTCTAGGGCTAATATTAGCCAAGTCAAATCCTATTTAGGCATAACCCCCCTATTTTAGAGAAAACTAATTCTTTGGAATATTATATAGCTAAATATTGCTATATACTGTAGAACAGAACTTTTCTCCAAATCAGGGACCTTATGCCTAAACCCCCTGGTTCTTGGCTAATGTTAGTGCCGTTTTGACAAGGCATAAGTATTATGTTATGCCTACCTTATGCCTACTGATTCGCTAAGATTAGGTAATAGTTATAAATAGTTATGTCAGAGTTATGCCTAGAGATACAAATCTAGCACCCAAGCTTTGACACGTTTTCGGATTTCGTCTATAATAGGAATATGTTTATAAAACAACGAGGTTCAACTATGAAACAAATGGCATACGCTAAAAGAATTCTTGGTGGTCAAGGAGAGACTAAGAAACAGATAGCACTCAACTCTGGGTACTCGCCGAACGTTGCCAATTCTGTTTCATCACATATTGAAAACAAGCCTGGGTTCCACAATGCCATGACTGCTTTGGCTGTGGATTCTAATAATTTAGCCCTGGCAGCAATGCACGAATTCAAGGCCAGGGGTTTCAGTGACTTTTCTAATAAGGATTTGATTGGAGCGCTGAACGCAATTGGAAATGCTTGGTCGAAATTTAATGCTCAGCCTAAAGATAAAGACCCATCCGCAGCCGGTAATAAGCTCCGCACAGTGGTCCTACAGCAGATTGAAAACCAAACGGTTGTAGCACCGGTTGCAGATGCTACCGCTTCGGAAGTGAAGAAGGAGGTTGTAGAAGTGCAGGATGTGGAAAAGGAATTAGATTTTTAAATATATGAAGTTGCATCAATTTTACAAAGAGTTCGAGAATACTCCGACTGTTGAGAGGTTCCACCCGATAAATACTCGGCCGGAATCAGTATCTCTTTTTGTGATATTCAAAAGGTTGGAGGGAGTTCGAGCGCAGAGACGATACTTCGAGGATGAAGAAGCACGATTATTAGCTATAGCGGAGCTTGGTTTTAATCAACTAAAAAATAAAAAAGATGGAAACTCAGAAGCAACATAACGATAGGATTGTAGAAGAGCTGACTGAGGACCCGTCCCTTATAAAGAACCAGGACTGGAGACTTCGGAACCTATACTGGATTGTGACAAAGGATGGGGATAAGCAGGTGTTCAAAATGAACCGGGCCCAGAAGCATTTTTACGATAACTATATAAATATTCCACGTCCCTATCATAGGCATGTGATTTTAAAGTCCAGACAGCTGGGCTTTACTACGTTTATAGACATTTTTATATTGGATTCGATACTGTTTAATCCTAATAAGGACTCAATTGTTATTGCCCATAAGGTTGAGGACGCTACATCTATCTTCGATAAGAAGGTGGAGTTCGCTCTTCGTAACATGGCCGACGATGTTAAAGGAGCTTTTTTCAAAATCAATCACCGCTCCGCTCGGAAGGTGCAGGTGGTTATCGACTACGGACCAGAAAAGGGTTCCACTTCGAGTATCGCTGTGGCTGTTTCCGGGCGTTCCGGTACCTATCATTACGTTCACGTTTCTGAGTTCGCGAAGCTTTGCGTTGCTTATCCGAAAAGAGCTGAGGAAGTAGAGCGTGGTACTTTCCCGACTGTACCGTTCGACGGGTTTATATTTATTGAGAGTACAGCCGAGGGTATGGCCGGACGATTCTACGAGATGTTCCAGCAGAATTGGCTGACGCGAAAGAAAATAACACCTCAGATATCTCAGGTGCAGTTCTTACCTCATTTCTACAACTGGCAGTATGATGATATGGAGATGAAAAAGATTTACGAGAACATTCCAGTAGCGGATATGGACGAGTGCGAGATAGATTGGGCCTCATATCAGGTGGAACATAAGCTTACGGACAAGGAAATCACATACTATTATATGAAATGGCTTCAGTTCGGTGGTAAGAATAGTCCGGACGCGATGAAATCGCTGATGCAGGAGTACCCAACCACGGAAGAAGAGGCGTTTTTATCTACCGGACAGACATATTTCTCTACGGCGAAGGTTGCTTCGTGTTTATTGACAGCTAAATCTGGAGAAAAAGGTGAGATGGGTCACGATACAAATGGAGAATTGAAATTTAATCCGGTATCCTCCGGGAGTTTAGAAATATTTAAGCAGCCGAAAGAGGGGGCTAAGTATATTGTGGGAGGAGATACGGCAGAAGGACTGGCTCACGGAGATTCCCAGGTGCTATATGTGATAAATCACGAGACAGAAGAGTGCGATGCTCTTTATATATCGAAGGTCGCGCCGGATGAACTGGCAACCGAGGCCTACAAGCTCGGAAAATTTTATAATTGGGCGATGCTTGGAATCGAAGTTAACAAGGACGGGCTCTGGGTTAATGATGCGCTGGAGAAAATGGGGTATATAAATCTCTATTATAGGAAGTCCTTTGATGATATAACTAAAAAAATGACGAAGTTCTTCGGGTGGAAGACAACATCTGCTACGAGACCATTCTCGCTGGCAGCTCTCAAGGCGGTGTTCTTTCGAAAAGACACCGGATTCCCGGCGGCAATACTCAACGAGATGTTCACATTTGTTCGAAATAGCAAGGGAAAGCCGGAGGCAATGGATAAAAAGCATGATGATGTCATCATGGCAGCGTCAATCGGCTACGCAATCCTTCAAGAGCAGGGTGCTTTTGACTCACATTCCGGCGAAGAGGAGGGTTTTTCTGTCCATAAAGCAATGTTCGGTGAACAGGGTGGACAAATCCCTCATTAAAATATATAATTATATTATAATTATTAAATAATATAATATGCCATTTAAAACAGAAGAATCTAAAAAAGAGTATCAAAAAAAGTGGAGAGCTGAAAATAAGGAAAAAATTATCGCTGATAGAAAAAAATATAAAGAATCTGGTAGATGGAAAATTGTAAATGATAAATATAAAAAGACTGATTCTTATAAAATATCTCGAAAAAAGTATAGTAAAGCTAATAGTGATAGATTTCGTTTAGAAAGAAAAAAAAGAAAAGATGATTGTTATACTGCTATGGGAGGAAAATGTGTAGAATGTGGGTTTAATGATTACAGAGCTCTTCAAATTGACCATATTAACGGTGATGGTAAAAAAGAAAGACATCTTTTGAGCAGAAATGACTACTATCCGAATGTATTAAAGAGTTTTTTAGCAGGAAAAAAGCGTTATCAACTGCTTTGTTGCAACTGTAATTGGATAAAACGTGAAATAAATGGTGAATATCGTAAAAAAAGTGAACAAACTGGACAAATAAATCATTAAATGTTATCACTTTTGACAAAAAGGTGATAAAATTATTCAAAACTTGACAAAAAGCTTGCGTCTTTGTACTAAATAGTTTATAATAGTAATATAGCGGTAGCATCATCTTAAAAGATATGATAGAAGGACAATACAAGTTTAGAATATATAAAGATGGAGATTGGTATTTAGCTGGTATTTATAAAGATGGAAAGAATATTGGAATTACCCAAGGAAAGACAGAAGAAGAAATCTTTGAAATGATAGCTGACGCTTATATGTGTGCCTTAGATGTAAAGATTAGTAAATGGAATAGATTTTGGCATAGATTATTGAGATTATACTAAAAGATAGTAATATTTTATTTATATGGAAAACAAAAAAAGCGATAAAGCTACTATAGAATTTATTGCTGATAAAAAAAAGGAGATGAAGAAGAGTCAGTATCGAGTTAAGTTCGATGCGCTGGCTTCTGAGATTCAACAAAATTTGATGAACACTGCCGTTTCTTACGGACAAAAATTATACGAGAAGAGTGGTTGGGGTTCAATGGTATTTTACAACAAGATGGCTAACGGGTCATATGATATTAATGTCTACCCGCAGAAGTTAACTGACAGAGACCAGAACAAGTCTGGCGTTCCAGTATCTCAGGAGCCAATAGCGTTTTCAAAGATTATGATTGCTACGCAGGTTCTAGCAGGTAAACTTCCGGATGCTCAAGTCGCGTGCGACAATAAGGTTTACGGAAAAGCAATGTATGAATTGTGGAAACGTAACTGGTCCATGTCCGGAGCAAATGGAGAAAATACATTGATGCTCACTTATCAAAATTTATTTACATACGGATGGGCGGCCTGGAGAGTTTATCCAAGGCGAGTCCAAGTCCCACGAAATGGAGTTCAAAAAATTCTATTCGATGATATTTATAGAGAACCATTAGAATGTACTAGAACCTGGCTCGGAGCAGGATTTAATAACGGAGATGTTTGGTCACAGACTGAAGTCTATTATGAAAAGGACATGCCAAAAGAAGAATTCTTCATTATGTATCCGGAGGCTAAGAAGAATAAAAAGAAGTTAGATTATTGTTCAGTGTCTGAAGAGGCTAAGGATGAAAACAATGAGAAGGTTCAGACTAGCGTTACTATCGGCTATTACGAAAATGTATTAACTAATAGATATGTTGTGGTCTGCGGTAAAATGAAAATCTACGACGGTGAGCTCCCAAATGACGGGTCTCACGGGTCAGTTGTTGTAACTCGTTGCTTCCAGAAAAATATGAATGACCCTCATGGAGTAGGTCTTTACGAAATGATGCGTGGAAACACAGCTTTATATACATATATAAACTCACTAAATGCACAGCAAGTAGAAGCGGAAATATTTCCGTTGCTTTTTGGTGCTCAAGTTCAGAATGGTTCAGCTACATATAAGAGAGGTCCAAATATTATTAACCCTAAAAATCCTGGAACAGAAATCGATGTTGTTAAAACGTCAGGCAATGTTCAGCAGGGTATTCTATATGGAGATAAACAGAAGGAAAATATCGAGTCTAATACTGGTATCAATAATATTGTGGCCGGTTCTGGAAGTGAAGACACTCTCGGTTCTACAGTTATTATGAAGGAAGCCGCTTACAATAGATTGACAGCACCAAGGAATTCAATGGTGATAGGTCTTGAGAACGATGCTCACATTGCTAACACCTGGATGATACAGATTTATCCTGTTGACAAAATATTTATGATTGACTCTGATGAGCAGTTAGCTGAGTTTGCTAAACAGAACCCTGACTACTTCGTAGAGTCACAGGAAGTATTAAATGACGACGGAATCCCTGTTGGAATGGTTGCGGCCGCTTCCCCAAATCTTAGACTTAATTTTGATTTCGACCAAGAGGGCGAGGTTATGGAGAACGTTGCAACTCGTCAAATTTCAGCGAAAGGATTATTTGATGAAATAAAGAACGCCGGGCATATGTCTGACTATATTGATTTCACTATTGACCCAGACTCAATGCTATTACCATCAATAGAAATTCAGAAGCAAACCTATATGGCTTTATTCCCTATTATTACGAATCAGATTACATTGATTTATTCTATGAGGAATAAGGACCCAGAAGGAGCAGCTTCTCAGTTGATGGCATTAGAGAAATTACTTGATATCCAGGGTGGAGACATATTTAACTACATACCTAAAGCTGACTACGATGCTATTATAGGAAAGCAGCCGTCTGAATCTCAAAGACAAATGCAGGAAGAAGAAATGCAGAGGGCAGCTAAAGAGACAGCAATGCAAGACAAAGCCGGTGGAAGCGGAAGAGGAACTGGCACACCAGCCCCTGGACAAGGAATGTCTCAGGACGGAACAGACCCACTGCAACCACAGAATCCTAATGAAGTACCTCGACCACAGAGTCCAATGGGCAGTGCGGTTGACGGAAGTGTTGGAAGAGCAGCGGCTAATAGTGGATTTTTTCCAGGTTAATAATAATTAAAATATATGTCAGAAGGTGAACAAAGCATGAAACAAAGAAAAATGACCTTGGCGGCCAGCGAGCACGCCCCGGTTATTATTGAGTTGATGAAAGATTGTATGTCTCAAAGTCCTATAGTTGGTAAGACCGAGTGGGACACTATTGTTAATGCAATAACCCTAGAGACTCAGGGAACTATGCTAAGAAGTATGGTGGATTTAATGGAGGATATTAGGAAAGGAAAATTACACGAGGATAATTCTAAGGATAAATAATATGAAAGCAAGAGAAATTAAAAAGGATAATTACACGGTACAAATTGGATATTCTAAAGAAGCTAATAAGAAAAAACTTCTCAAGTTTATTTCAAAGTCCGGTGATGAATTCGAAATAAGCGCTGAGGAATTATCTTCAATGCTTATAGGTGGGGTTAATCAAGACACCCTGGAAGCCACTTTTGTTGATTCTAAGAAGATTAACGTTGTGGAAGTTGGCAGACAGCTAGAGTGTGTTTTAGATAGAGACATGAAAAAAGGAGAGAAGATTAACATGAATTACACTCACCCATATCCGTTAGAGTTTGCTATCATAGAACAAGTCTGGGGAATTGCGAAGATAAAGGCGGACACTCCGGTCTTTATACTGACTAAAGAATATATTGAGGAAACTAAAAAGAAGTTGAAACCTGAGCAGGATGAATTTATCGGTAAATTTTATAGAAGTTTTAAGAACGTAGATTTAAATAAAAAATAATTTATTAATTAACCATCGTCACCGTTCACGATACGAGCGGATAACTATATGGATAATACAACAAAAACTCCAGAGGAGTTAAAAAAAGAAGCTGACGCTAAGGCGGCCAAGGCTAAAAAAGACGCTGAAGCTAAAGAGGCTAAAGCTAAAAAAGAGGAAGAAGACAAAATTGCTAAGAATAAGGTAGTTTTGAAGAATGTTCTTGGTAAGGAAGTGCCGACTACTGATTACTTCTACAAAGATATAACCCCACCGGGTTTTGTTGGGACTTGTGGAAAATCAGTGGACAGAGAAGACTTAATAGATGTATTTCATAAGGTCTTCAAACCAGCGGATAATATTTTGTTCTACAAACAGTTGGACAAGGAAGTCTACATCGTAATTATCCCTATTAAGTACGCAACGTCTATTGGAGACTTTAATGATTCACTGGATGGGGACTTTCAGAAGCATGCTATTTCATTTTTGACTGAAGGTTCAGTTAATCTTGATAGCATGAGACAAAAGCTAGAGAGGATTAACAAATTTGTAAACTACAGCGATAGATAATTTGCACAATAGTCCAAAATATTGTATAATTAAATTATAACCATCGGTACCGTTCACGATACGAGCGGATAAATATATGGATATTAATAATGAGAAAAAGATAGAAACAGAGGAAACGCCCGCGGTAGTACCAGAGGTAGTACCCGAGGTGGAAGACGAATCTGAACTTGATAAAGTTTTAGAGGACTCAATAGAATCTGTCAAAGCTGGAAATGAGCTTGTTCCTGAGAAGAAGGAAGAGGCCAAACCGGAGGAAACACCAGCGGAGGCTCCAGAAGAGACTCCCGAAGTTCCAAAGGTGGAGGACCCCAGCACCCCTCCAGTCCCAGAAGCAGTAGCGGAAGAAGAAAAGCCGGAAGGATACGAATTTCGTATTCCTAACAAGGGTAAATTTGAGTCTGACGAGTCATTCGAAAAGCGTGTTGAGCTTTTAGACTTAGTCAAGAAACGAAAGCTTGCTAACACTACTGAGCAAAAGGACAAAATATCAGAAAAAATTGAGACGGCTAAAAACCAAATCAAAACTCTCAATGGGACTGATAGGTTCGTCAATCCGTTGAATGAAAAACCAGCGGAGACAACTGACCCACCGGTAGATAAAACTGAAGACGAAAAAGCTTTGGACGCTGACAAGGAACGTCTCAAAGAACTAGGTGGAGCGACGAAAGAAGACATCCAAGCTATAGTTCAACAGGAACGATTAGCTACAGATGTCAAAAATACCTTGGATACTTTTGTTGGAAGACATAAGGAGTTAGAAGACATTGATGCTAGAGAAGTATTCTTTGACTTCGTTGACGTTAATTATAAATGGCAAGGAAAAGGCGGGAAAGATTTAATGACAGTTTTGGAACTCGCTAGAGAAAGTATGTTCAAGCCATCTGAGTCTATCCAAGAAAGGGTATTGAAAGGTGCCAATGTTCAAGAAAAAGTCAACGCTATGCAGTTCCCAGGTGGAACCGTAGCGAAAACTGATTACTCTCCAGAGATGCGCAAGTCCTTAGATGAACTTGTAGCGACTGGAATGTCAGAAGAAAAAGCAGTCGAGATTCTATCGGATTAATTTAATCCTTTAAACGAAAACTTATATGGCAACTGTAAAACAGGCTACCATAAAGAACACTCGTGAATTGCTCGAAGCAAATAAAGCAACCGGAACTGTTACTACATTAGGAAGTCTAATGCAAATAACAGCTGGTTTGGCTATAGCCGCAGATAACGGAACCGTTGTTGCGGACTTTTTGGGTATCTGTAACCAAACTATTTCAGTAGCAGATGCACTAACTCGTGTTCTATATATTAAGCCGGATACCGATGATACCTTTATCATCGCAACATCCAACAATTCTGATGCCACTCATAATAATCAGCAAATGATTTTAGCGAGTGCAACTGAGGCAAATAACACAGGGACAACTGATACCGCCGGTATCGTTGTACAAGTCGAACCCTATGGTGCCGCTAGCGACAAACTTATTATTTGTAAGTTTCTAACTCTATAATCAATTTAAAAAAATAAACATATGGTAGGAACAATAAATGATTATGCGGTTATTGTGAACAATGTCTTAAAACACATTGCTCCGAAAGTCACTCCAACAGTTCGAAGTGAATATTTAGACTTTATGTATAAAGTCGACAATAGTGAACGAACTTATACTGACGTTGGTGTTACAGGACTTGGAATGGCCCAAATAATCCCAGACGGTGGTATCGGAGCTTCTGATGCCCCAATTCAAGGTTACTCAAAAAATTACGTTCAAATGCACTTTACTAAAAAAGTACGTTTGACTTTCCAAAGTAATTTCTTTTTATTCGAATCAGCAGCCGCTAAGATTAAAGGCTCTGTTAAGGGTAAAGTTTTAGAAGGAAAGAATTCAATCGAGCACGCTAAGAATTACTTAGCTCAATCATTGTTAGCACAAGGCTTTACTACTTCATTCACATGGACACCAATTAACGCTGTAGGAACTTCAACTCCTGTTGCAACTATCGGTGCCGATGCTGTGGAGTATTGGTCACAGGCTCATCCTCGTGAAGACGGCGGAACAGCTTGGTCAAATGTTATTGTAGACGGTGCTACAAGCTCACCACAGTTCACTTACTCATCTCTATTAGCTGCCCGTAGACTACAGTCAGTTAAGAAAGATGGTCGTGGTAATCCATTAATTTCAGATTTAGATACTTTAGTATGCCGAAGAGGTTCAACCACTGCTCAATTTGCCAAAACTATTAAGGGCACAATTGACAAAGGTTTAGCTCCACAGCAAACTAATTTGTTCAACAACGCTCCAGCAACTGATACATTCAAAGTAGTTGAATTATCACCATACCAAAACTTGGCTATGGATGGTTTGCAATGGGGTATGTTTGACTCCAAGATGATGAACGAAGATTACGGTTTCAAATATGTTGAGGCTTTAGCCACTCGTGCGGAACCAGCAGTCATTGACTTGCTAGGTAACCAGGATTTGGTACTTAACTTTAACTCACTCGCAGTTATGGGTGCTTCTGACCTTCGTGGTTGGATGTGGAGTGACGGCGACGGAAATACCGTATAGGGACTGGACAACAGTTTAATATATGCTATACTTAATGTATTATTAATTAATACAAAAAAGTATGCAGAAAATTAAACAATGCGAAACTTGCGGTAAAGTTTTTGAAAAAAAAGTAAACGTAAGTAAGAGAAAATGGGAGACAATGAGATTTTGCTCAAAGTCATGCGCTAAGGTAGGAGTTTCTTCTTGGAATAAGGGTTTACCTTTATCGGAAGAGAGGAAGCTCCACCTTAGTAAGGTACTAAAAGGTAGAACGACTAATACGGGGAGAACTCATATTAAAAAGGGACAACATATATCTCCTGGTACAGAATTTAAAAAGGGAAATATATCTTACTGGAAAGGAAAGAAAAATCCATATTTCTCCGGACCTAATAATCCAGGGTGGAGAGGTGGAATAACCCCTGAACATAAAAAAGTAAGGTGGTCACAGAAATATAAAGATTTTAGAGAAGAAATATTCAAAAGAGATAATTATACTTGTAATGATTGTGGAAGAAAAAGAAAGCCAGGTGATAGAGTTGTTATAAATGTACACCACATAAAATCATTTTCAGAATATAAAGAGTTGCGATTTGTGAAATCAAACGTAGTAACACTTTGCAAGGAGTGCCATAAATTAAAACATAAATTAACTAAAATAATTTAAAAACATATGTTACAAGATGCGCACACAAAAAAAACCTCAATAGTTCTTGCTGCGGCCGTTGGCACTAATGTCATTGTAGCCGGAGAAGAATCTAGGTGGATTTATATTCACGAAATAATTGGAGACCTAGCAGGAGCTGGTAATCTAATTGTAAGAAGTGGGACAGACGAACTCGCTTCATTCGCTCTTGACGCAGGCCAAGGGCTTACAGAGCAAGACCAACCGGGAAATGATAATGTTCCTCGATTTGAAATAAAACCAGGCGAAGACTTCATCTTAGAAGTCACTGGTGGTACTTTCAATGGTTCTTGCAGTTATAGCTTTAGATACTAATCAATTAAAAATATGGACGAGTTTACTAAAGAACAAAAAGCACAACTTAAAACTTGGGCTGAACAGAGAGATGAACTTCTCTTAGAAATTTCTGGTCTAAAAACCAGTGAGGAAAAGCTTCGGTCCATAAATACAGAGTTGGCTAGTTCTAATTCCGACATCGAGTCTAGGATGCTTATCATTCAAGGCAGAATTGAGGAACTAAAAATAAAAGAAAGCGAATTACCATTAGTTATCTCCAAGGAGATAGCTTTATTAGAATCTAAAAAAACTTCCTTGCAAACAGAAATTGAAGTTACTATAAAATTACTTGATATATTGAAAGCCCAAAAAGCTCCTTTAGAATCAGATATTGAAAAAGCATTGTCTATTTTCGAAGTCATTAAAGGTGAGTCTCTTTTATTAGAAAAAATTAATGATAAAGTAGCAACCGTCAGTCAAGGTAATGCAGAGAAGATAAATTCACTTGTTTCTAATTTAGCTGTAAGTCTTGAAGAAATAATCTCAGTTAATAGAAAGAATGTTCTCGAGACTAATATTGTTATAGAAAAATTACCAGCTATGATGATGGAACTTCAAAAGGCTGGCTTGTTAAAAACAAGAGAGACATTAATAAAAATTAAAGAATAAAATATATGAGTTACCTAGCAAATCAAATAGGGGACCCAATGAATCTAGGGTGGTTCGCCACGCCAGATGCTTTAAGAACAGCTTATCCTGTTGGAGCCGATGGCTATTTTGCTATGGTGGGCTCAACAGATTCTATATGGGTTTGGGATTCAGACACTGCGGACTGGGTTGATACTAAAACAACTGGTCCAATTGGTCCAACAGGTTATACAGGCCCGGCAGGAGCTACTGGTCCAACTGGTTATACAGGAGAGTCAGGCGCTGATTCAACAGTCGCCGGCCCCACTGGAGCAACCGGCCCAACTGGATATACTGGTCCTGACGGCCCCACTGGCTATACCGGCTACACTGGCCCAATCGGTCCTACTGGAGCAACTGGCTACACTGGCGCTGGTAATTTTACAGGCTACACTGGCCCTGCTGGCCCAACCGGCTACACTGGGTTTACAGGCTACACTGGAGAAACTGGATGGATAGGAAACGATGGTCCAACAGGTTACACCGGACCTACTGGCCCAGGAAACTTCACCGGCTACACTGGTCCTGACGGACCTACTGGTCCAACCGGATATACAGGTCCTGAAGGAATAGCGGCTGAAACTGGAGCAACCGGCTACACTGGATATACTGGTCCTTCAATTACTGGATACACTGGATATACTGGTCCTGATGGTCCTACTGGAGCTACTGGATATACTGGTCCTATTGGTTCAACTGGATATACTGGTTATACTGGATACACTGGTCCTGATAATGCTTATGCAAATACATTAACTATTGCTACATCCGGTGGAGATTATACAACAATTCAAGCAGCATTAGATGATAATGCTACTGCTGATACTTTATTCCTAGTTTATCCAGGTACTTATACGGACGATACTATAAATTTAACTGCGAATAACCAGTGTGTTAAAGGTGTGGGGTGTTCTCCAAAGGCTGTACTTGTAACTAAGGCTACTCAAATATGTGATTATGGAGCAACTACTGGTGGGGTATTAGAAAATATTAAAATGGTTATGACACCAGTAGCTAATGCTATTGATAATACCGTAACTGGTACAGGAAGTTGTAATTTCAAATTCTGTCATACAGAAGCTGTAATAAGTGGAACAAACTCTGATGCTGGAGGAGCTGCTTGTTATGCAGGTTCAGGAACAAATAAAATAGTAGAAGGTTCTATCGTTTATACAGACACATCTGATAGAGGAGTTGGCAAAGGTAAAAAAGCAGTTAATGTAGAAGCTGGAAGTAATTGGAATATTGATGATGTAACTTTTACTGTTACAGGTAGTGGAACAAGTTCATTGATTGCAGCCATAAGAAGCACATCAACAGGAACTGTTATTTTAGATAAATGTGATATAGATGTTACTGATAATGAATCTCTTGAAACTTGTGCCTTTTCTGTTATAAATGGAAATGGGGATATAGAAACAAAATATAATGATATTCACGTAGTTAATAATACAGCAGGACATATAGCTGCGGGAGGAAGCTTTGATAGCGACGGTTCTTCTTTACTGTTCCGTAGTTCTTTCAACCATATACACATAGAAAGTACGTCAGGAACAGCAAATTTCTTAATAATAGAGGACTCTGATACAACAGTTATCAGTCAATTTGATGATGTTCTTGCAGCAGATGGAGTAGATAATTCAAACGGTGGAGTTTACACTTACGTTAATTCACCTAGTGATGGTGTTTTAGAAACTTCAGGAGCTTCCACACTTGGAGATTCTTCTCAATTAGCTACTGACGCTGCTCCGACTGATGATGCTGATATTGCAAATAAGAAGTATGTTGACGATAGCGTAGGTTCTGGTCCAACTGGTCCAACTGGTTATACTGGTCCTGATGGTCCTACCGGTCCAACTGGATATACTGGTCCAATCGGTCCAACTGGTTATACTGGATATACTGGAGCTGGTAACTTTACAGGTTATACTGGTCCAGATGGTTCTACTGGTCCTACTGGATACACTGGACCTGACGGCCCTACTGGCTATACAGGTTACACAGGGGCTGGTAATTTCACAGGCTACACAGGCCCTGACGGTCCTACTGGTCCTACAGGCTACACTGGTCCAGACGGAGCTGACGGAGCCACTGGCTACACAGGCTACACCGGCTACACTGGTCCGGCTACTCTTGGGGGAACTCAGACAAGCACTATAACTCTAGGGGAGCTAAGCACGAAGTTCGATGCTGTTCTTTCTGGCGATGAAAAATGGTCTGGCCTTACTATGACCGGAACTGCCGGAGCAACTTTGGCAGTAGGTGATATCTGTTACCTGCAAACAGCTGATAGTAAATGGGAGTTAGTTGATGGAATTTTAGACGGAACAGACGTTGGATTCAAACTACAATTAGGAATATGTATATTAGCGGCAGACGCAGACGCTGCGACCGAGATGTTGGTGTATGGAAAAGTTAGAAGTGCGGCATTTCCAGCCTTTACAGTTGGAGCCCCTGTTTATCTTGACGATACAGCTGGTAATATAGTTGTAGCCCAGCCAACAACAACCAATTTTGCAATAAGAATAGTCGGCTATGCAATAACAGCAGAAGATTTATTCTTTAATCCATCTAACGATTACATAGTTCACATTTAATTATATGGCAACTACTCATTCAATAGATTTAGAAGCAGGCTCAAGTCAGTCCTTATCTATTACTGATGGAGACCAGACAGGTTTAGATTTATCTACTGACTTTACAATAGAGGCTTGGATTAAATTAGAAAGCCTTATTTCTGGTGACGGCGTGAGAGTTATCGCCGGTAAGGCTGGTGCAACCTCAGCAGATTTTTCATACGACTTCAGATTTGAAACAGCCGATGCTGATAGTATTCACAATCAATTAAGGGTTTTGTGGAGAGATTCTTCAAATAATCTATCAAGATTTAACGCGAACCTTGAATTTGATTCAGGCGATTTAGCTACTTGGATTCACGTTGCAGTGGTGGTAAATATATCAACCCCGACAGTCTTGTTTTATATGAATGGTGTTGTTATGGCCGGCGGAGCAGTCAATACAGCGGCCACTGCAATTAGAGACACATCAGAGCCATTTGTAATTGGAGCAGAAAATGGGGCATCATTTTTTGACGGGTTAATAATGGGACTGAGGGTTTGGTCAGATTTAAGAACAGCAGATGAAATATTGCAATATAAAAATGTGCAATTACTGGGAACTGAAGCAAATCTTGTTGCATCCTGGCCTTTAGATGACTCTTTATTAGACCAAACTTCCAATGATAACGACTTAACTAATAATAACAGCGCAGTGTTTGTTGAAGACGTACCTCCAGTAGAAGCGACACCTTTCTTTGATGATTTTGAAAGCTATGATGTAGGAGCACTGGATGGTCACGGAGGTTGGGATGGCTCAACAGATTACCGAGCTGAAACAACTGAGGTAAAAGAGGGAGTAAATGCTATGGGATTCCATACCACAGCAGTAGCTCTTATAAATAAAGTAGGTACTTTAGTTGATGATGGAAGATGCTCATTCTACTTTTATAAATCAAGTCACGCTGCTAGAACCTATGTGTATCTAAACGAAGGAACTTCTGACGTGGCAATAATTTATATCAATGATTCTGGCAATATTCAGTATTATAGTGCAGCGGCATATCACGACATTCAGGCTTACAATGAAAGCCAGTGGTATTTGGTAGAAACAGAATGGCGAAGCGTAGACCATAAAATGAGGCATAGGATAGACGGCGGTACGTGGACCTCATGGTTCGCGCCTTTTGCTGCTTGGACATACGGAATTAGTAGATTCGGTATGACATCAAGAGACTACTCGGTGTCAGAATATTTCTATTTAGATTATATAGCAGAAGACCCACTACCATCATCTTCAATAAAATCAATTAATGGACTAGCATATGCTTCAATAAAATCAGTTAATGGTCTAGCTATAGCAAGTGTTAAATCATTTGACGGATTGTAATAATTAATTAATTATAATTTTTATGAAAAATACAATTAAAAGACATTTAATTTCGTTCGTCGTCACATTCATAGCAATGTTTTTACTAGCTCTTTATCCAGCTATCGAACTTGGGAACTGGGAGTCTGGAATTTTTTTAGGGGCTATATTAGCAGCTGCAAGGTCAGCGTTTAAGTTAGCCTGGGAATTTGCTTTAGTTCCATTATTTAACAATGCGTTAGACTGGGCTAAAGAATATAAAAAATAATAAAACAAAATCTATGGCTGGGAGTAATGACAAATTAAGAAAACTTTTGACAACAGAGGTTAAATATATAATAGCTATTGTAGTTTTTGTAGTGGGTGTTGTTGCTCCTTATTATAGTATTAAGCAGGATGTGGCCCTGATTAAACAAAATCATTTTGCTCATATGGAGACAATGACTAAAAATATTGAAACTAATAATGAAGAAATAAAAAAACTAAACGAAACTCAAGTACAGTTAATGCAAGCGATTGCCGGGAACACAGCAAAAATTGATATTTATCATAAATAAATTGTTCATTAAATAAAAAAGGAGGTCGAGATGTATACAGTAGAGGTTTGTATGAAATGTCACAGTTGCAATTTAGTAGGCAGATTCCAGAGTGAGAACGTTATCGATGCAGTTTGGGACTATATCGGTGATAATCCTGATAACATAAACTATGAAATCTGCGTGTGCATAGACTGTAGAAGTGAAATTGGCGATATTGCCGCAAAACAATTATTGAAGAATGGTTCCAATGAAAACTAAAAAGCACGAAGACCGGGAACGGAAGAGATTCAGAGAGTGGATGGATAAGGACGACAATTGGAAAAGTAACGGAAAGAAGATTCATCACCATATTGTTAACAAGTATAACGGCGGTAATGACTGTCAATGCAATTTACTTTATATGGACGAAGCTAGAGAAAAGGCTTGGCACTTCTTATTCAAGAATCTCTCCTTTGAGGAGGCAGCAGAATTGCTACTCAGAGTAGCTAGGGCGAAGAAGAATCAGGAACGGCACCAATAGGGGTGGACGTAAACTGCCCCTATAATTTTACAAACTAATAACGATTATATGGCAAATGAAGGAAGACAAGAGTGCATAGTCTACAGTCGAGTAGTCGGCTGGCTTACGCCTACTAAGAATTATAATCTGGGGAAATCAGCTGAGTATAAGGATAGAAAAGTATTTAAATTGAATGAAAAGTAGCCGTCCTACAGCAGAAGACATATTCAAAGGCAAGTGTATTTTAGGTTGTTCTTTCGTAGTAGTTTGGGGAGCAGTTTTATTAATAATTTATTTAGCATTTAAATAATATGAAGACACCAGAATATATAATGATTCACCATTCGGCTGTATCTTATAAAAAAAATAGGGACCAGTTTAGAGCTAATAATAGTTATCATAGAAAGCTATGGAATTTCAGGAGCAGTCTCGGTTACTATTTAGGATATAATTATGAGATAGCTAAGAATGGTAAGGTCAGACAGGCCAGGGCGGATGGAGAAACTACTGCGGCCTGTTATCAGGATGGTATGAACAATGGTAAATGTATTCACATTTGCTTGGATGGAAATTTTGACCAAGAGAAATATACTGCCCCTCAGTTATTTGCTGTAAGAGATTTATTAAAATCGTTAATATCAAAATATAATATTAAAGACATAATCGCTCACAGGGATTATGCCAATAAGAGTTGTCCAGGAATGAATGTAGATATTGGCTATTTTAAGAAGGTGGCCGGGTTCAAAAAAGAAGAGCCAATATCTTCACCACCGGAACAATCAAACGCAGAAATTATAAAACAAATAATAGAATTATTAACTAAATTAAAATAACAAAAGTATGATTAACGACAAGATTAAAAACTGGTTTGGTAAAAAGAAGGAAACTCCAACTGAGCCAGTGGTAGAGACTCCAACTGAGCCAGTGGTAGAGACTCCAACTGAGCCAGTGGTAGAGACTCCAACTGAGCCAGTAGTGGAAACTCCAGATAAAGGAATCCCAGCAACTTCAATCGCTCCGGCAGTGACGAAGAGAGTATTGCCATATTTAGACTCTGACTCAAATGAGAAGGGAGAGGGAGAAAAAAGTTTTTTATAATTAAATAACATAATCCGCAAAAATATGAATAAGCCAAAATTTGACATCGTAGCTATAGCGAGGAACGAAGAAAAGCACATTCCAAAGATGATGAGTTCCTTAAAGGACTTCCAAGCTAGAGGTGGTAACGTCTATATACTTGACACGGGTTCAACTGATAAGACTGTTGAAGTAGCGAAGAGTTTAGGGTGTATAGTCAATGCTGTTGGAGACAAGTTCAGAATAAAAGTTGACCAGGAATTAGCTGATAATATTAACAACAAATTTATTGTCGAGGGTGAAGCCCCTGTCGTCAAAGCTGGTGATTCATTTTTTGACTTCGCAAGTGCTAGAAATCACAGTGTTAGTTTTACAGAACTAGACATGATTTCTACAATGGACTGCGATGAAATCTTCACCAAGCTTGATATAGATAAAATAAATCAGGCTATAGATGATGGTTATGAACAGTTCGAATACAGTTTTGTTTTCAGCCATGATGCCCTGGGTAATCCGGTAATCAAATTTAAACAAAGCAAGTTCTATAACAAAACAAAAACAAAATGGGTAGGGATAATTCACGAGGTCCTTCGAGGTCCAGCTAACATTATTAACGTTGAAGAAGATGTAATTAAGCTAGAGCACTACCAGAATGAAGAGACTAATCGCTCTGGTTATATTAGAGGCCTGGCTATAGACTGTTTCAATAACCCGAATAATGACCGTAACTCTCATTACTTTGCTAGAGAATTATCCTATCTCGGTAGAACTAAATCAGCTATCAAAGAGTTTGAAAATCATATCTCAATGGGCAAGTGGGGAACGGAAGCAGCTCAGTCAATGCTTTATATTGGAGACTGTTATAAGAAGTTGGGCGATATCCCTAAGATGGTTATGTGGTATTCACTGTCAGTAGAAAAAGAAGCTAGAAGGGAACCTCTGATGAGAATGTCTGAATTCTATTTTGGAAGAGGGATGCACAAGCAAGCTATTGTTTACGCCGAAGCTGCTTTATCAGTTACTCAGTTACCGTTCTATTCAAATCACCAACCGTATTACGAGCATGCCCCTCACGAACTTCTTTATGTATCATACTGGGCATTAGGTGATAGAGTTAAAAGTAAAGAGCATTGGAAGAAGGCTATTAAGTTTATGCCTGGTAACCCTAAGTACATTTCAGACGCTCAGTTTTATAGAGACGAACCGGTTGAAAAAGTAGTTCCGAAGATTTCATTCGTTATACCTACATTGGGTCGCGAAGAAGGATTAAATCGCTGTACGGACTCTATAGAGGCTCTAAATTATCCAAAAGACAAGGTTGAAGTGATTATTAAGCAAGATAGCTTTGAAAACAGAACTGGAGTACCGAAATTAGTTAAGCAGGGAGTTGAGGAATCAACTGGAGAATGGGTGGTGTTTGCTTCTAACGATATAGAATTTACTCCGGAATCAATTAATGAAGCCTTGGCTGTTGGAGAATTAGGATACGTTGCTTTCAACACCGGGCAGGTATCTCCGGATGAAGGGAATATCAATGAACATTTCATGATAAGGAAAGATATTATTGAAAAGATAGGAGAAGTATTTGATACAGATTTCTGGCATGCCGGTTGTGATAATTTACTTCTAGCTAAGATGAGGAAACTTGGAGTATTCAGGAGAGCTGACAAGGCCGTAGTTAAACATTTCCACTTTACTCAAGGAGCAGAAATGGATAAGACATACGAACTTGGTTGGTCAAAAGTAGAAGAGGACCGGGCTCTATTGAAAAAGAAATTGTCAGAGCTATAGTTGATAAAAACCCTAAAAAATGGTATAAATAAAATATAAATAATAATTAAAATATAATAAGATGTACCCTCAAATAAAAATTATAAATGACATAGGTAACACACTTCATATCCCGAATCAGTTGGACGTGAAGGCTCTTACCTATCTTAGCAGCAATATAGCGGCGGGGGTGATTGCCGTTCCTGTTGATAACACCACTGATTTCACCGATGGTGCATCAATTTTATTGCTGTTATCCTCAATTGGAACTGAGAATTCTGAAATAGTAACGTCAGCCTCAAACACAGTCCAGAGTTTCGTAACTCTGGCTACAGTAATGGCTCATAACCGTGGTGACAACGTTAGTGAGATTAAGTGGGACCAGATAGTTATATCTAAAGCTACTGAAGCTGGAGGAGCTTATGCTGTTCTTGCTACTCAGACAATCTTCACCACACAGCAAAACACAGTTATTTATGACACTATCGGTCTCTCAACTGATTACTATAAACTTCAATGGAAAAATTCATTAACAGGACTGTTGTCAGATTACTCAACGGAGATGAGTGTAGATGCTTATCCGACTGACTCAGTTAATTCGATAGTAAAACCAGTGCGTAAGGCAATGGGAATTAGTGATGAGGATAATAGAATTACATCTGATTTCTGCATAGAGGCTGTTAACGACGCTAGAAAATTTGTAGCTGCCAAACTTTACGGTATTCGTCACGCCTGGCAACAGGAGTTTGAGTATCCGATTAAGATGTTGGCTGGAACTAATTTTGTAAACCTACCTTCAAACGTTGATTTTATTGAAACAGACCAATCAATTTTAGCGGCAAGATTATTGTTAGACAACATATTGACACCGTTCAATATGAGATATATTGACAAACGTAACTGGAATCAAGTTTCATTTTCAGTAATGGGTGGAGCAACCTCTGGCTCAACAGCCATAGGCGCTACCGAAATAGTATTGGAAAACGTTGGGGACTTCCCCGATAGTTCATCCGGTGTAGCTTATGTAGCAACGGCAGCTTATACGGAAGAAATTGAAGAGATAGCTTACACCGGAATAAATGCAACAACAAATCAACTTACTGGAGTTACTGGAATCACTAGAACGATTCCTACTGGAACCAGGGTTTGGTCGAGACCCACAATTTCACAGCCTATCTATTACACAGTATTTGATGATAAATTGTATTTCGACAGAATAGTTCCAGATTCAATGCAGGGACAGAATCTCTACATTGACTACTATAAAAAGATTGATGAGGTTGTAAGTCTCTCTCAGGAGCTCCCAGAGCACTATAGAGAGATTTATAAGTGGTATCTACGTTATGCCATTAAGTATCGTAAAGATACTTCTCTAGGCAGTGACGACCCAGATTTGAAGAAGTTCGAGAACTTAGTGCAAGCTCTGTTCAACAACCTTTATACGGGTCAAGATACTACAATAATAACTAATTAAACACACATATGGCATATACAAATCCGCTGATTCCTTTAGTTGATATTCAACAACAGGAACAGCCAAGTAATGAGAGCTCATATCAGTTGGTTACCTTTGGTACAATAACTGGTGGAAGCCCTTACGCCGGTGCTACTTACGCAAATATCTTTGCGTTAGAGTGCTTACTCCAAGACTTAGACGGTTCAGCTGTTTACCAAATGACTGGTACAGTTGCTGTTCCAGCTTGGTCAACAATCGGCTCAGGTGCCGCTGGTGCAACTGGTTATACAGGATATACAGGTTATACAGGCCCTGGAGTAACTGGTGCAACTGGTTACACTGGCGCTGATGGAGCTACTGGTCCTACTGGCTACACTGGTCCTGACGGAGCAGCTACTGACACTGGTGCCACTGGTCCTGACGGCCCAACTGGTCCTACTGGCTACACTGGCCCTGACGGAGCAGCTACTGACACTGGTGCAACTGGCTACACTGGTCCTGACGGAGCTACTGGTTATACAGGCTACACTGGATACTCAGGAGCTGATTCTTCAGTTACTGGTCCTGATGGTCCTACTGGCCCTACTGGCTACACTGGTCCTGATGGTCCTACTGGTTACACAGGATTCACTGGTTACACTGGACCCGGAAACGGCTTCAATGCCGGTCCTACTGGTCCAATACAAACAATCACAATTGTTGATGGTTTGGTCACAGGAATAACTCTTTAGTTTTCCTATTCCCCACTTCTTTTTGCGGATGAGTGGGGGGTTAGTAAAATTAATATAAAATTATGCCAGACATGGAAAACATTATAATCCCATACCCAACGGAAGGAGTTATACGCTCGTCTCAATTAAGTGACACTGTTTGCCCGGAGAACTCTGTTCAACTAGCAATCAATATGCACTTCGATAGGATTGGTTCAATGACTACTAGACTTGGAATTGCTAATTACGCAGACCAATTAGCAGGAAGCGTAACTGCTTTCGGGACTTTAAATATACAAGGAGGAAACAAGAGATTATTCGGACAGGTAGCTAAGGACATTTCAGTATGGAACGGAACTACCTGGGCTTCAGTAAGGACAACCACCGTAACTACAATCGCTAGGTTTAGTCAGTTTCTAAATAGAACCTGGATGGTAAATGGAAATGCTGGAGACGACCCCCAGACTTCAAATGGAGGAGCTTTCGCCGGGACAGATGTTCCAGCTACATTCCCTGCTGCTGATTTTATTGAAGCTGGGTTTGATGGAAGAGTTTGGGTGGCTGATTCAGCTAATGATATCCTTTACTTCACAGATATTGTTCAGTCAACTGACGGAATCAATTATATTACCCCATTGACTTTTGACATAACTACTAACTTTATTAGCAAATTTTCTCCTCAAGACGGGGAATCCATAACTGGGTTATTCAGGGTGCCCAAGGCGCTCCTTCTTTTTAAACAAAATCATATTTATAGGGTGTACGGAACAACTAATGTTGACCCGTATCCGGCTTACAACGTTGGTACTTACTCCCAGGAATCAATTGTCCAGGGGAAAGATGGAGTTTATTTCCATCATTCTTCCGGTTTCTATAAGTTTACTTACGATACTCAGCCTACTGAAATTTCTCGCAGGGTTAGTGACTTTATAAAGGCTATCCCTAGAACTAATTATGAAAACGTAGCGGGGGTATATGATGGTAGGGATGCCATAAAATGGTCTGTTGGGCCACTTACTGTTGAAGGAGTTACCTATGCTAACTGTCAGATGAGATATTCTATATCTACTCAGGTTTGGACTATCTATGATTTTGCAGATAACAGTATTACAGCACTGGTTCGTTATGACGACGGAACTACCATCGAGCAGATTGCGGGGACCTCTACTGGTTTAGTTGGAAAACTTGATTCAGGACATACAGATTTTGGAACAAAGATTTACTATGAAATGATTGACAGATGGCGTTCATTCACTGAGATGTACTCTCGTTCTAAAACAATGACCGGGATAGCTGTCATGAGTGAAAATGCCGGAGGCTCAGTCGTTCAGTATCAAGTTAATAAGGATGATGTTAATAAATGGAACAACGTTGGGACTATTAAAATAGATTACGCGGCTCTATTCCCTAACGAGGTGACCAAGGACTTTAATTTAATTAGATTAAGAATAAGCGGAAACTCTACTGGAGACCCGATAATATTTAACGGTGTCGAAATACTATCATTAGACGACGCTGGATTTGAAGAAAACTAATATGAAACTAGCAGATTTATTTTTAAATAGATTCCTATACAGGGACAATAAACAGAACTCGGAAACGAAGGACTCTGCTTTTGTTTCTGCGGATTCTTCTGAGATAGACCCGGCTTCTATCCCTTCCGGAGGTGCTGCCCAAGATATAAATACCGGAAACGTTCAAATAGATGGAGCCCAATTGGAACCTGGTACATATCCGACAACCACTCTCGATGTCTCAAACTGGGGCTGGGGTCAAACTTGTGCCTTCGTTTCTGCCACTCTAAATACTGTGACCTGGGGAGCTGGAACATTTACCTCAGCTGATGGCGAGGCCTATGCAATCAGTGCTGGCACTACTGGAGTGATGGCCGCTAAAACTTATATATATTTAGACTTAAACGTATCTGAGACCGTGTATCAGAAAACTACCACCTCATCAACTTCGGTCGGAGTTGGTAAGGTTCTTGTCGCCGTAGCTGAGAATGGACCAGCAACTGCAACTTATATGCTCTCCGAGGCCACTCAGATAGTTGGTGATAATATAATAGCTAACACCATTAACGCTTCTAAAATTACAACTGGTCAGTTGGTTGTTGGTGATGCTTGGGTAGGATTAGGGTCAGCAGAAGATGCGGCCGGGGTTACTACTATTGTTGGAAACACAGTCACCACTGGGTATGTGAACGCTCTATCCATAACGGCAACTGGGCAGATTACTGCTGGTTCAATGCTCGTCGTGAATGGAGGCAACACCGTAGGATTTACTCCAGCAGGAGCTAACGCTATTTTTGCTGGACCGACTGGTGCACCTACATTTTATGTGACTCCAGCTGGAGCGCTGACAGCTACCTCAGTAACAATCACTGGAGACGTAACTGCTACTGCTGGGTCTGATTGGACCGGTAATGCAATTGCTTCTGCTTATATAGGAAATTTAGATGCTTCAAAAATAACAACAGGGTCACTATCAGTGTCTCGTACGGATGCTGACGTGACTCAAACAGCTTTGACTGCTGGTGCAAATATTGATAACGCTAAGGCTAATGGCACTACACTTATCACTGGTGGTTATATTACTACCGGAATAATTACAGCTAGCAACATAACAACCGGAACTCTTAGTGCTGTAACGGTTCAAACATCATCTGGTAATGAAAGGATTAAACTAATTAGCGATAGTATTCAATTTTATTCCGGTGGAACTCTCAGAGCTACGTTAGACGGAACATCATCTGGAAACGGCGGATGTAGAAATACCGGAGACTTCTATGTAGCAAATAACAAATCATACTGGATTGCTTCAACTGCTGGTGGCTCTAGCGAATACGGTGGAATTGGTGTTGACAATTCAAATCATTTAATAATAACTTGTGGTACTGCTGACGACCTTTACATAAAGAATAATGCTGGAACTAATATGGTTTATATGAGCGATAGCGCTCAAGCTATCTTTTATGACGGAATCAATTCAGAGGGTAATTTTAATGTTGGGGGAGGCTATGCAGCTAGATTTGAGAGTATTCCTATATACTTACAATCAGGAGCTGGAACAAACTGTAGAATACAAGGTTCCTCAACGGTCATATCTTACGAAGCCCCTAACGACCATAATTTCTATGTTGGAGGTACGGCCTCAGTTGACGCTGTTATAGACGCTAATATCTGGACTAATGGAGACTTACTGGCGGACGGTTCAAAAACATTCTTAACCTCTCATCCGGATGGAAAAAAAGATAAACTATTAAGATATACTGCACAAGAAAGCCCTGAAGTTATATTGAGACATAGAGGTAAAGCTAGTACAGATGGACTAGGTAAAGCCGAAATTACCCTTCCTTCTCATTTCACTTTAATAACAGACCCAGCTGGAGACGTTACAGTTAACCTCACTGTCATTGGAGATAATCGTATTTTCTTGCAAGACGAGCCGACTAACGAGAGGGTGAGAGTCGGAAGCTCAAACCCCAATGTCGATTTCCATTATGAAGTAATGGCTATCAGAAATGGATATCTAGGTGCAGCGGTAGAGTTAGATATAGATGATAAGTCACTTGTTGCAAAAGATAGAATCTTAGTTGAAAAAATGAAAAAAATAAAAAGCATTGAGATTAAGACTGTTAAAAAAGACAAAAAAGTAATATAATAAACATATGGCAAGAAATTTTTACAAAAAAGACGGTAGCTACTATTACGCTGATAATAATCAGAAGATTTATAATGAGGCTGAACTACAAGAAGCTGCTCAAAGCGGAACAGAAGTACCTTACTCTGAACCGGGTGGAAACTCGGATGGAAATAGGGACTTTTATAAAATCGGTAATGACTATTTTTATTCTGATAATGGACAACAGATTTTGAATGAACCAGAACTACAAGAAGCTTCTAACTATGGAGTAGAAATTCCGCCAACCCAAGCAGCTGTGGATAAGATTTACGCAGACGAGGCTGCTAATAACCCCGCCATTAGTGAGTTAACTCAGGGTGGCAGTACAATTGAAGAAATTATCAACGCTTTATCCACAGGTAATCTATCAGGTGTAGTTGACTGGAATGGTCAACCTTTCAGTGTCGAAGACCAACAGGCGGCTCTCACTCAGGCTAATGAGGATAACAAGTTGTACTACGAGGCTCTGAAGAATAAAGAAACTGCCGAAGCTGAATCTACACTCGAGCAAGATAAGGCTAACTATCAGGAATATCTACTTAATGCTGGACAATCTTTCGAATCAGACAAATCTAAAATTGACCAACAGGCGGCTAACTCAGGTGTGCTATTTTCTGGTGGAAGAGTTCAGAGAGAGAAGAATATGCAGAGAGCCTACGAGCAAGACCAGTCATATCAACAAGGTAAGTTAGCTAGAAATATTGGAACTACAGCGAGTGACTACCAATACAAATATGGAAATGATGCTGCTCAGGGTCTAAATAAATACTACAAAACAGGTGGAAATACTTACAATCCTAATGTAGCCAGAGGCGGAGTCGGGTCTTCTGGACTTTCAAGCGTTTATAATCCAAACAAATATAACTATCAAGGAACCAGGAATACTGAAAGAAGTGCAGCCTCTAACACTAGGGCCGCAGGTTATCTTTGGAACAAGGGAAATAAACTGCTAGGTACAGGATATAAAAATCAATATTAAATATATGAATCCATTACAAAGTCTTTTTAACAGAGGTCCGGAGCCTATCAATTTGCCGGAGATGCCAGTATTGAATCCTGGTTCGTCACCGCTCTTTGGTTCTGACCCTAAGACATCAAATCAAACACTTCCCTACGGCGGAGGTTCTTATAACCCTGCTGGGAAATCAACCATAGTCCCGGAGAATGATGTGTACGCTAGATATAGAGACCCCAAAACTGGGGATATAATGCCTCCTAACGAATATGCTCTGTCCCTGGGTAACAAAATACCTAAAGGCACAGGACAAATTCCTAACTACGCCGGAGACGCTATGACTAATCCTAACCAGTCAGCGAATGAACTAAAAGGAAGGGCTAGAGATATGACCAATGCAAGGAATGATATAGCAACTGGAACAAAAGACCCCTACGGAGTTGGAAATAAATCTGGCATTGCCTATAGTCCTACTGAATTGAAAGCTATCGAAAATGCTTATGCGGGTGTCTATGACCCAGCTTTAAACGATGTATTCTCAAGACTACAGGACAAGCAGGCTGAAGACGCTAAGATTGCTTCCAGGGAGGACAGAGTCTTCGCCACTAACGAAGCTATTCGTCAATGGCAGGCTACCACTGGAACAAAAAAGAGTGGTTCAAGTGACCCCAAGGCTCTTTTCACTCAAACTCAACTTAACAACGGTTCCAGCAACTCAGGTTTAGGCTTAGAAATTTTTAGCACATTAGATAATGATATTAAAAACTTCTATATAAATCCTCCTATGGGCTTGGACGACATGGAAAAGAAAGTCCCAATGTATGAGGTATTCAATAACTACTTTGGAAAAATTGAAGCAGGGGATATCAAAGCACAGAAAGTAAATGATATGATAGTAGAAAGCACACTGCCAAATCCAGTGAAGCATTACTTTATTGAACAACTGCCATTGGATGCCCCGGAAAAAGAAAAAAGCTGGAAGAACATCTGGGGATTATTATAATAAAATTAATAAAATGATAAATCCGTTTAATCCTACAATAGCGGATAAGAAAAATCCGTTTAATCAGGCTTCTCCTAGCCAGGAAATGCCTAAACTAAATCCTTCTCCTTCCATGAAGAAGTTTTTTAGCACCTTCCCGACTCAAGCTCCAACCCAATCTCCAACCCCGCGGGTAATGCCAACACCAGCCGACCCGGTTGGCAAGGGTGAAACTTTATCCCAGGGCGGAAATAGAGCGAAGGAAGCTCCTAGCACTTGGAATAAGATAGCCAGAGCCGTTCTCCCTAGAGGAATGGAAGACTATTTTGGTATGAACGAAGACCCAAGTAAACCTCTGAGTGTACAGGAATCAGAAAATGCTAAACAATCATACTGGCGCGGACAGAGAAAAGAAGAAAATATAGCTGGTGTTACTAAAGAAGTAGACGAATATGTTCCTCCAACAGATTTCTGGGGGAAGTTAGGCGAAGTAGCAAAATACCGTGGCTATACTAGCAATGTTTTCACTGGATTTATTAAACCGGCCATTGGAACAGTTGTTGAACAGGCCGGACTACAAAGTAATAATCCAGAGCTTAGAAAGTGGGGAGAACAATTTGCAGACAGAACACTAGAGAAGGAAAGCCGAAGAGCGAGTGCTCAATCAATGGCTGACGTTCCTGGTGTATTTGAGGGTGGATTAAAAGACCCTCGTTATTATTCAAAAACAATGACTCAAGCTGTTGGTTTCCTAACGGCTATTCTTGGTACATCCGTTGCCGTTACTGCCGTGACTAAAAATCCTGTCCTTGGTGCAACCGCTGCTTTTTCCGTTGGTGCAGCATTGGAAAGTTCCGGTGCTTACCAGGATATGATTGATAGTGGTGTTGCTCCGGATGATGCTAATACCGCAGCACAGATTTACGGAGTAGCCGCCTCAATGATTGAGAACGCCACTGGTATTAAACCAATGGGAGGCGTAAAGGCACTGACTCAAGATTTCGCAGTTGACGCTGCCAAGAATGGTAGTGTTAAAAGCTTTTTCAAAACATGGGCACAAGAAGGTATTTTAGAAGAGGGCTCACAGCAAATGGTAGAAAACATAATTACTAAATTCGTAGATAAAGACAGGCAAGTATTTGACAACGTTCTCGAAAGTATGGTCAGCGGTTCAGTTGGTGCATTGCCGGCCGTTGGTGGTGGAGCAGTTTATAATAGATATAAAAACAAAAAAGATAAAATAATAGAGGAGGACATAATGGGCCCAGATGGAAAACCACTTACAATTTCTCATTTTACAGACGATAAAAATATAAATTCAATATTATCTCAGGGCTTTGACACATCGAGAGCTCCTATTCATGGCATAAAAGGTCTCGAGGCGGGAGAGGCTACTGGAAAATTTGGGAACGATACTCTATATTTTACCACTGATAATAATAGATGGAATAAAGCTCAGGTGTTTGTAGGAGAGGGTAAGGGGACTGTTAGCCAACAGGCTTTTAATTATGAGACTCAGCAATGGGAGACTGAGGAAAACGCTTACAAGATGGTAGACTTAGCTCCAATAGAATCAACTATAAAAGATGAGGCAAAGATATTAACCGTTGATAGCGTAGCTAAGGCGGAGGAAGTTATTGGCTCTCAAAGATTCAATAACTTTAAATTTAAGATGATAGAAGACCTTGTGGCATCAGCCAGGAGAGACGGTTATGATATTTTAAATATTAAAGAGGGAGAAAAGGGAGCTTGGGGAGGCATCAATGAAGACCCAACTAAGACAGGTTACGGAGTTCTTACCGGAAATAGTGGTAATGACGACTACTTCGTTTTAAACAAAGATATACTTAATATAAAAGGAGCCAAGCAAGAAGAGCAGCCATTGGATACAAGCAAGACTGTGGGAGAATTACAAAAAGAATATAGTGATACCAAGCCTGGATATAAAAAGTTCAGTGAGTATGTTGATACGATGGTCCAGAACCAAACAGTCAAGCCAGAAGAGGCTACTATCCTGAAGACTTTATTTGAAGGAACAAAAGATGATTTATTGGGAGCGTTAAAATTCTCTGATAATGGAAGACTTTCTAGCACGTCAGGAAGATTTATATATGGGAGAAGACCTGGTAGTCCAATTATTGACAATCCTCGGATACAAATGCAGAAGGGGTTAGACGCTAAAGGGTTTGCTCAAGCTAGTAGGGTATTCGTCCACGAGTTCGGGCACGCTGGATGGCACCTAGTATTAACAGCAGAAGAGAGAGCTATTGTAGAGGATGTGTTTAACAAAATGCCTAGGGCAGAACGAAGACGACTGTTTAGTGATAATAGTAATAATGCTGACTACTACGCCGGAACTGCCAGAGAATTCTTTGCTCAAAGTTTTTCTGATTATGTGTTCGAAAATAAAGTGTCAGACACTCAGATGAAACCACTTCTGAAGAGACTGGCTGAAACATTTTACAGACGATTGAGGAATTTAGTAACAAGAGGTGAAATCCCAGCCGTAAAAGCAATGAGTCCTGTATTTGAAAAGATTTTAGCAGGGGATAAAACAACACCTCTCACTGAGTTTTACAATAAAGAAAATATTAGTTTCAAAGAAAAGCTTCAGGAAATATTTGATAATCTGGCCCCGGAAACTAAGGCCCAACGACAGGCCACTGGACAGAAACCTTTATTTACCGCTCCTGCCACAAAAGAAGTTCCAGTAGAGGAGATTATGCCTAAGACTGGTGATTCTGCTGCAGAAATGGGAGAAGAAATACGACAGAAAGGTACAGAAGGACTGCCACCGGATATCGCTTCAACAGTAGAACCGTTAGAGAAAGTCATAGGCAGTGAAAGAAAAACTCCTCTCAAAGAGAGAGTGAGATTTTTAGACTACCTTAGAACTCCCTGGAAAGTATTCGATAGAATGGGAATTAGAGCTTCTTACCAGAAATTATTGTCTGGCTATGAGGGCTACGTTAAAGAACTCCCACAAAATATTGATAAAATCACAGCCTGGTCAAAGAGAGTGTCCAAGGAATCAAATGAAAAGATTTTCCGCTCATTAGATGGCGAGACAATCGCTCTTACCCCAGAAGAAACTCAAGTAGCTGGGGAGATTAGAACCTGGCTAGCAGAATGGGCTGATAGATTAGGGATGAGCAAAGATGAACGAATCTCAGAATACATTACTCATATTTTCCCAATTCAGAAGGGCGGAGAAATCCCTGAAGAAATTTCATATATCATAAATAAGAAAATTCCAGGCAGTGTCTATAACCCATTCCTATTACAGAGAAAAGGCGCTGAAGGATATAAAAAAGATACCTGGGCTGCCTTAGACGCTTATACAAAGAGGGCTACTCGTAAGGTTCATATGGACCCGGCCTTGACTGAATTGAAAGAAGCCAGTGCTGGATTAACAGACACTAGCCAATTAAATTACTTAAATAGCTACCTTGGAGCCGTGAATTTAAGGCCAACAGCCCTCGATACCTCAATAGATAACCATATTAAAGAGAAATTTGGGTACTTTTTTGGGGCTAGACCTACCGCCGCTATCACCAGGTCCGTTAGAAAGATGATTGCCAGGGCTAAAATCGGTGGTTCTATCACTTCTTTAGCCAAGAACTTGACTCAGGGGGTTAATACCTTCTCTGATTTGGGTACTTTTTACACCCTCCGGGGGTATATGGACCTAGTAAAGTTTGGAGCAAAGGAACTAAAGGAGAATGGAGTCCTGATTGCCCCGTTTATTGAAGACAGGACCTATAGTGCAGTCAAAAAAACAGCAGAAAAAGTAGATAAAGTATTGTTTGCAAATATGAACGCCTCAGAACTTGTGAATCGTGGTGCCGCTTATTATGGTGCCAAGGCAAAATTTACTAATGGTAAGGTAACCGCTAAAGAATATAAAGCTGCCTTCGGGGAAACAAAGCCTGATAATCATAAACCGACTCAGGCAGAGGCTGTGCGTTATGGTAAATTCGTTGCCGCCAAAACTCAGTTCCTATTCGGAGCCCTGGATACTCCAGTAGGCTTGAATAGTGATATTGCTAAGATGGCATTTCAGTTCCAGACCTTTGGATTGAAGCAAGCTGAGTTTATTACTGATATGGTTAACAATAAAGAATGGCTTAAACTGACAAGATATATGGCAAGCTCAATGTTCTTATTCCAATTCATTGCTGGTGCTTTTGGAATGAAGTGGGATGATTCGTTTAAAACTTTGAGATGGGGTATGCCACCAGCAATCCAGTTTTTCATAGACCTATTCAAGGGAGGAATTATGGGTAAAGATAAATACGGCAATCGATTAGACGGCAGTGAGCAGGCATCGCTGGTTGCTAAAACATTATTTACTAATATGGTTCCGGTTGGTTCACAACTTCAGAGAAGCTACCAGGGATTGAAAGCAGTAGGCGAAGGAGCTGGACGAACCAAATCAGGAACTCTCCAATATAAAATAGACCAAACACCATCCAATTATGTAAGAGGTACATTATTTGGAAAATACAACCTTCCAGAAAATAAGAAATTCTACAAAGAAAAGGACAGGAAGGCCAGAGGGAAAAGCAGTAGTTCCGGAAGTAATCCATTTAACCCACAATAAAGATAACAAAAAAGACCCAGTGAAATTACTGGGTCCTTTTTTATTTACTTGAGTTCTAGCGCTGCCAGAATCAGGGGGATGAAGTTAAGGGCGGTTTTCTTTAGGCCATTGGCCTTGAGTTCCTTTATTAAAATCTCTTCAGCTCTGGCTGATATTTCAGGTGTCAGTTCTTTTTTCATCTCCTTGGCTGTCTCTGAGAGAACTAACCCAAATTCGAAGGCTACCTTCAGCGTTTTGTTTCCATAGACTGGAAGCCTAGGAAATTTATTTAGGTTGCTCGGTTTCATTTTTTTCTTCATTAGGTTTATCTTCTCCCTGAGCCGGCGTTCCACTTGTATCACCCTCGGGCTTAGGTTCCTCTGGTATGCCAGGAGTTTCTGGAGTTTCAACTGGTGGAGTGTCTGGAGTCTTTTCTTTATCAATATCGTATTTTTCTATGTCGTTGTACATAACCATATTCTTCAAAATTCCTCCTTCGGTAAGGACTTGCTCTGCGGATGGGACCATTTCTAATTGCTTACACAATGTCTCAATAGCCTTCATCTTTTCTTGTGTTTTTTGTTGTGCTTGTTGTGGTGTCATAAATTTATTATAAGTTTTTTAATCTTTCTAATACATCTTCCGGAGTGTGTCCATCGAACTCTGGAGCTTTATCCAGTGTCTTCGCAAAATAGGTATCATCCCACTTGCTTTCAGGTAGGTGATAGGTAATTTGTTCTCCGTCCTCTTTGTTTATCCCCATGATAAACCAACCTTCCCAGCTAGTCTCGTCTGAGTGTAATTTAGAGCGCCATACAGCTGGCTTCATTCTTTCAGGAATTGAGCAGTCATAGTAAACAATATCTGAGAACGTTTTACATAGGAGTATAAACAACGTGATTCTATGCTCGTACAACTCTTTAAACGTGTGATAACCGTCTGATACATCTTCTACCTCGCAAGGTAGTATTAATTTATTGTCCATATAATTATATCTCTTTTAAGAATAATTGATAAGCCTCACTTATTTCATTCGCTGATTTGACGATTAACTTCTCCATTTTATCTATCTCTCTTTCGTCAAACTCGCGATAGAAACTTTTAATTTTGCCAGTAACCTGGACCGCTCGCTCATTCTCTCTCCAGAAATCGTCAACCTGTTTCTCTCCTTCTTTAGTCTCAATCCAGTCTAGGTGGCAATACTCAGGCATTTTACCAACTTCCTTGCTGTGCTTTAAAGCTGTAGCATAGAAAACTAATTGACCGTGCTTTATAACCTTAGCCTGAGTCCAAGGTATCTTACCGGTCTTCTTCTCACGAAAAACATTATCAGTGGGGTTATAATCATCGATGTAGGAGAGTATCGGGACTCCAAATATAGTTGTCCGTATCTCATACTCCCTTATCTCGCACACCTCTAACTCCGGCAACAATTCTTTGTGAGTTCCTTTCTCAATCATTTCAGCAATCCCCTTGCCGAACCTGAGATACTTGGTGTCTAGTTTTTTTCCGCTCTCGAAGTATTCCTTTCGGAATCTACCGGGACTAGATATCCAACAAGACATTGCGGACCAAGATAAATGAGGTTTTGGTAATATCAATTTATTTTCCATCGAATTCATTGCCTTTAATTTCAAGTAATGGAAGTAAAGACATTTTATCCTCGTCAGTCAGCTTAGTTGAAGCATGAATTCTGTCGATAATAATGTCTAAAGCCTCTTTACTCATACATGAATTAATGGCTTGAGTAGCTTTAACTAGGGCTACACTGCTTGCAGGTGGCTGATTAGTTACCACAGGTTGTCCTGACTCAGGCTCAGGAGTTATCTGAATTTCAGGAGCAGTAGTGACGGTATCCATTCCAGTTTGTGTAGGAGTGGAAACTGGAGCAGGCTCAGGAGTAGGAGTGGTTGGAGTTACAACTGGAGCCGGTGTAGGCTCAGGTCTTTTACCATCCACTAAATAATATTCTTTCCAAAGCTTATTCATGTGAGGGGCGATAAAATCGTGAGCCTCATCGATTGAACCGGCTTTGACGATAATTTCCGGCTGAATATTGCCGTAGGCAACAGTCGGGATTACCATTTTAATTGAGTAGCTAAGCATTTGCACTTTGCTTTTAGCCACAACTTTCTTTTTAGCTACAACCTTCTTTTTTGGAGTAGCTTTCTTTTTCGTGTCTTTCATTTATTTGCGGTTAAATGAGTTAATTAAATACTTAATTGAGTAAATCTCAATGAAGGTTTCTCTTCAAAGGTAGCCTCACCAGTGCTTTGTTCAGTGGCTTTTTGAGCCTTAAACTGCTCTTCTAGTTCAGTTACCTTTGGTGTGTAGGTCCAAGTTTTTACCTTGGCTAGTGTGAATTTTCCTACAGGAGTGTCAGCCCCAGTAGCATTGTCCTTCACAATGTCCTCGATGATGTTGACCTTTAGCGCGTCTTTCTGTGCTGTTAATTTTTTAATTTGGGAGTCGAGAACAGCATACTCCTCGTACATTTTTTCTGACATATTATTTTCTAGTTACTTTTTTAGATTCCATAGCCATGTCGATGATATCTCTAAAGATTTCACCTTCAGTGACATTTTGTTTTTTAGCCTGTGCCTTGATAAACTTTTGCTGACTAGGTCTAATTCTAGTATTGATTCTAGCCATTGGCATTGCTTTTTTGATGGTTTTTTTAGTTTTGTTCATAGTGAGTATTGTTATATTTTAATTATTATTTCTGATAGTTCCTCTGCCGTTAACCGGGAGATAGAAATTACCCCTTCTTCTCTTAACTTTAATATCTCGTTGAATCTTATACAGCAGAATTCGTCTTTGAATTTTATAATCAGGTAGGAGGGTAGAGGTGGAATAGATACTCCATCGCATGGCTTGGGCCGGCTTATTTCGTCCGACAATTTCCACACAAGCCCATTCTTCTCTGTGGACTGTAAGCCTTCCCACTGGACCTTCTCAATCTTCCCGAACTGAAATGATTCTGTCATAGTTTGTTTTAACTCATAGTAGCAGTAAAATTTCTTTTCTCGTAAGTATTGATTTAGTAATGTATTCCATTTTTGTTCTTTCTTCATATCTGTTTATATTTTAGCATATAGCGATGTCGCTGTCAAATGTTTAAAGTTAACTTTTCTTTGTTTCAAATGTTTTCTTCAACGACCACCCGCCCCTTTTAATCCTTAATGTCAGTGCACTGGGGCTACAGCCTAGTTTTATTGCCGCTTCTTTCAGCGTTTCTCC